>Ga0209330_1000138_pt1 | contig 35940 bp, 26 predicted proteins | sample JacPinW_OM2H0_O3_FD_187969 | JGI IMG/M metagenome (GOLD analysis project Ga0209330, IMG submission 187969) | Forest soil microbial communities from Algoma, Ontario, Canada - Jack Pine, Ontario site 1_JW_OM2H0_O3 (SPAdes) (version 2) | ecosystem: Environmental > Terrestrial > Soil > Boreal... | reverse complement strand
TAATCTCTATCGAATCCTGGGTCTCGATTACCAGGGCCGCGAGATCGATTTCCAGGAGATCGCGCAGAAGCTCCCTCCGGAAGACGCCGCCAAGGCCACGCGGGATCTGCAACAGGCCATCACGGATGGGAAGGCTTTCGAGCATGACCTGCGATACTTTTCGCCGAAAGGCGGGAAGCGCTATCTGCACGCTCGAGGTTTTCCGTTACGTGACTCTGAAGGACGCGTAGTCCGCGTGGCCGGGGTGACTGAAGATGTGACCGACCGCGTGAACGCGAAGGAGCGCTTGCGGCTTCTCTCCGACCGGCTGCTCACCATGCGCGATGAAGAACACCGCCGTATGGCCCGCGATCTCCACGAAACCGTTTCGCAGGAAATGGCGGCCTTAAAGATGTCACTGGCGCGCGTGGCCGAAACCCTGCCGAAGCAGAATAAGATCGGCGCCACGTTTCTCCAATCGGCCCGCGATTTTGCCGAAGCGGTGATTCGTCAGGTTCGTACGGTTTCCTACCTTCTGCATCCGCTGCTCTTGGAAGAAGCTGGACTCGGCTCCGCGTTACGTTGGTACGCATCAGGATTTGCGGAACGGAGCGGCGTCAAAGTGAAACTCGTCATCAGACAGGATTTTGGCCGTCTGCCCAAAGAAACCGAAATCGCGCTCTTTCGCATCGTGCAGGAAGCGCTCACCAACCTTCACCGGCATTCCAAGAGCCGTACCGCGGTAATTCGCCTCGCGCGTGCGAACGGAAAAGTCCGCTTGGAGGTGAAAGACCGGGGAGTTGGAATGGCGCTGCCGAAAGCTGCCACAGGGTGGCATTCCCCTCTCGGTATCGGTGTCGCCGGAATGTACGAGCGCGTGAAACAGCTCGGCGGCATATTCGAGATACGAAGCAAGCCTAAGCAGGGGACCACCGTCTGGGTTGAGTTGCCGGTAGGCGACTCGCAATTCGGCGCCGACAGTTCCGGTGAAAGCTCCGCGCAAAATATTGCGACGGAACCAAAGCGCAAGACAGCAGCCGGTTGAAGACCGAACAGCATCGAAACCGCGGCCTTCGAGGAGAGCACATGACAAAAGAAGCAGCAGCCCCGGCACCTCCGCCGGCGCCGAGAACCTACAAGATACTGCTGGCGGACGACCATCCGATCGTGCGTCGCGGAGTCCGCTCGCTGCTCGAGACGCAGCCCGATCTCAGAGTGTGCGCCGAGGCGGGCGACGGCGCCGCCACCATGGAACTGGTGATAAAGGATCGCCCGGATCTTGTCATCCTCGATCTCACTATGCCGGAAAAGAACGGCCTGGAAGTGACGCGCCTGATTCGCGAAGAATCGCCGTCCACTGAAGTGCTGATCCTCACCATGCACTTTTCAGAAGAGATTGCGCGCGAAGTGCTGCGCTGCGGCGCGCGCGGATACCTGCTGAAATCCGACGCCGACGCCGAGTTGCTCTCCGCCGTTCGGCATATCAAAAATAACAGGCCGTTTTTTACCGGAAAACTTGCCATTTCGATGGCGGAAAGTTTTGTCCGCGACAACAAAGGCTCGGGCGCGAACGCCTCGACTGACGAAGCTCCGCTCTCGAACCGCGAGCTCGAAGTGGTCCAGTTGTTGGCCAGCGGAAAAAGCAATAAAGAAGCCGCCGCGATGATCGGCGTCTCCACCCGCACGGTCGAAAGCCACCGCAACCACATCATGCGCAAAATGGATTTCGGCAGCTTCAGCGACCTAATCCGCTTCGCCATCCGCAACAACCTAATCCAGCCGTAACCCGGCGCGCTGGTCCCCGGCGCGGGGATTACGGCAGGCTCCGCCTTAGGTTTAAATGTAGCGCCGGGGCCTTCAGCGCGGCATATCGCGTCCCGCGTGCGTCGCGCGGCTGCGCCCGCTGCTGCTCGCCGCAGTTCGCCGCAGGGTGCCGGTCGGTTTTCGTAGCGCCGGCGTCCTCGCCGGCTCTTTTGACTCTCGTGTCGACCGAGTGGTTCATTCGGGTGCCTTCTCACCGCTGTCCGCTTCGTTGCCCATTTTAAGCGCGAGCCAGGCACCCAACGAGTAACCGAGGCAGCACATCACAGGCACCGTTACGAACAGTCGCTCCCAACCACATTCACCGCAGTCGGCCGTAAACAGTTGTCCGAATTCGTATCGAAAAGGGCCGCCGTGCGCGCGATAGTATGGAGAATTCCAATAGCCGCTAATCAACCAAGCGCTCTCCACAATAAGATACAGGAGGCCTAGAGCGCCTACCCAGCGCGCAGAGCGATGACGTGCAAATTGACAAACCACGAAGCCCAGCATCGCGCCCCAGAAAATCGAACCGAACAGGAAAACAAGAAGGTCGGGAAGGTGGCTTCTTTCAGGAAATAGTAGGCGGCCAACTACTAGATCCGTTCCCAGCACAAAAGCACCGCCAAGCACAATGGCAACGGACAGATGCAAGAACAGACCCAATAATTCCTTGCAAACGCGCTCCCCGACAGAAAGTTTTCTGGTCGCTGGGAAGAGTAAGCGGTCAGCTAACATCAACCCGAGCGCAAGAAGGACAACGATCGCAACAGTCAGAAAAGGATGGGAGAAAAACAGCCCAAACAATCGGCCAATCCAAGATTGAATCAGTGGCATTGGACCAGTCGCGTGCTTTCTCATGTTCTCCTACGGGCGGGTGGCCAATCCTTTAGCATCGCAGCGCGTTTTCTTCGTCTTGATCATGACGAATGCGGATGATACCACTGAGGTAGTTGACGTCGAAGTGATTTGGGGTTGCTACTGCTGTTGAACTTGTTTTTGCGGGTTCCGCACTCTTTGCGGGGTTGGCAAAGGGTGCGGGTTTTGGTGATCGCATTGGAGAGCCGACTCGAGACGATGCAACAACGAAAGGTCAAGAACCGCACCCTTCAAAAACCGAAGAGAGCGGCACCCCCGAAAGATAGGCTTTCACTTCGACGGTGTGGAAGGACCGGCGATCCGCCTGAGCGACGTACAATATAGGGATGCGCTATCAAATCACCGGCGATGACGGAACATTCACAGCGTACTTAGAGGGCGTTTGCAAAACTCTAACCGAGGCGCTGAACAACGAAAAACGGAATGTACAGGGCCACGTTCCGCATCCGCAATTCGAGTGCGCTTTTTCGGACGGTGATGAGCCGCAAGCCAACGCTATGCTGATGGATGGCGTGTCGGTCGTTTGGATTACGAAGGGACTGCTCGCTTTTATATGGACTGCATGCGATCTGCTGAGCAAATCGGAACACGTTGTGCAGCTCTTCAACCACGCCCCGACAAATCAAATCCACGCGACATTGTTTCAAACACAACTTTCGTTCATTTTGTGCCACGAGTACGCCCACCACGTTCACGGGCACTTGGAGCAGGCCTCGTTTAGGCTTGAGGCTGGCGACATTCAGACCCAAGTATTTGAAGTTGACGCGGACTGCTACGCCATCTATTTTGTACTGGCGTTTCTGATAAATGGAGCGGGAAGGGCCGAAGCGGTTGGACGCTTGAACTGTGCGCAAGCAAACGGCGACGCACAGGACCAAGCGCTGCTTGCTTCGTTTGTTTTAGCAATCAGCGGCTTTCTGTATGCAACACCCCCGGTGCCGCTGGATCCGGCCCGGCCGTTCCAGCGACGTTATCCGCCTCTGGCTGCCCGAATGAACTGGATTATGGAAAGCGCAATGGATTGGTGTGACCAAATCAAGCCGCACCTTAAAGAGTGGATGACTGGGGACAAATTCCGGGAGCTCATGTTCTTCGCGGCCGACGCCGTAGCAGAACTCAATGGCGGTGCCCATTGGGGCGACCAAATTAGCTTCTTTAAATCGGAGCAGGGAGCTGCGTATGCGAAAGCAGTGATGGAGCGATTTGCAGAGTACAAGCGCTCGCTATACAGCTAGGCTGTGCAGGCCGCGCCGCTCGCGCTAGGGAGCTTTGTAGAAGCAGTTTCCGCCCGGGCGGGTGGCGCACCCGCCCGAATCACACCCCACGTCAACCACGCCGGGTGACCCACTCCTCCGCGCGGCACCGGACCTCACCTAAGCACGATTGAAACTCGCGGGGTGCCGGACCCTTCTTGCCCTGTGAAAACGAAGGGTGGTTTTTGAAGGGGTGCGGGTTTCGACCTTGCGCTAGTGAGTTTTCGCCTCGGACACCCGCTCGATCCATTCCCAAAACGGTACTACTATGTTCACACACAGGTAGTGGGTCAGTTTGGAATTTCAAGCCTTTCGCCCACCGTGGTATATTGGGCCAACGCCCGAAGTTGGCGAACGATATAAGTCCATAGGGGTCGTGAGGACTTCGCGTTCACGCGACAGCGCGCTTACCTTGTTGGAATCGTCAGCAAGGGGCGATGTTTGAGCCGTGTAATTTCCGTTCCTGCTGACACACGGCGCAAAGGTAGGACTCGACCCCTTAACTCCTTACTTCAGCAATGAACGGGCTATTCATCATTCTAGAGTTGTGAGTGGAAACAATTATATGAAACCGCGCCTAGGCGGGTGGCACACTGTTCCGCGCGGCACCGGACCTCACCTAAGCACGATTGAAACTCGCGGGGGTGCCGCATCCCTTCGGTTTTTGAAGGGGTGCGGGTTTTGACCCTGCGCTCGTGAATTTTCGCCTCGGACACCCGTTCGATCCCATTCCCAAAACGGTACCACTATGCTCACACACCCAATCCCTTGACACCGCCATAAAAGTATGATATAAAGGCACTTCCCACATAAATAATCGATAGTATTTGAACGCTTTATGCCCCAAAACAAGGGGCCAGGGCGGAGCTGCTTCTCTTCAGGTCGCTGCGTTGACTAAGGGTAGCAGCTATTTTTTTAGGAGGCTTATGTGGCGACGCTTTGTGGAAGGCGCGCGATAGCGGCGCGGGGTTCGCGCTCGCCGATCTCCGTGCGAAAGCGCCCATTTCTAACCGGTTCTGCGCCACAAACAGAATTCGACGTAACTCACTCAAAACAAACGACAGAAAAATTTCTAACCGGGGCCAGAACGCACATTAAGGTTTTCAAAGTTCGGACGCGGCAGACGCAAAAGTTCAGTCTCCGTGGCGGGCTCGTGCGGGTAAACCTGCCAGCCCGCCGGGGCGAGGGCGAAATGGTAGAATCTCGCGAAATGAATTCAAAGAGATGCTGGAGTGCGGGGCTGATGGTTCCGCTCTTATCGCTCGCAGTTGCTGTGGGGGCGCGGGCGCAAGTTGCGCCGACCGAGCGTGGGCAATCGGCGCCGGGCGGGCCGGGGGCGGTTCCTACTTGGGCAGCGGGAAATAAGGAGGCGGTGGGGACGTCTGCGTCCACCGATTCGCGCGTGTGGTTCACGCTGCAGGGCGGGATTTTGAGCGAGGTGTACTACCCGCGGCTGGATATGGCGGATGTTCGCAGCCTGGAATTTGCGGTGAGCGATGGAAAAACTGTCTGGCTCGAATCGAAAGACATGGAGCATTCGATCGACCGGATTTCTGACGACGCGCTGCTTTATCGTCAGACTAGCCGCGAAGCCGGCGGACGCTTCACAATTTCCAAGACGTACGCGACCGATCCTCTGCGCGACACTCTTCTGATCGACGTTAGTTTTTCCGGCGGCGACGGTTTGACGCTATACGTTCTCTACAAGCCTGCGCTCGAGAATTCCGGCGTGGGCGACACAGGCTACACGAGGGATGGCGCGCTGATCGCCGAAAAACCGGGCATGGCGTCCGCGCTTTTGTGCGGCACGCTTGCGCAAACGAGTAGCTGCTTTGCCCAAACGTCGAGTGGATTTGAAGGCGCGAGCGACGGCTACACCGATCTGCTGCTGCATCGCAAACTGGATTGGTCGTACGAGCGAGCTGAAAACGGAAACGTCGTGCAAGCGGCGAAGCTGGCGGGCGACCATTTCACTTTGGCGCTGGGCTTTGGCGCGACGGCTTCGGCTGCGGTCGAAAGCGCTAAAGGCAGCTTGCAGCGCGGTTTTTCGTCGGCGAGCGCGGATTACGCTGCCGGTTGGAGCGATTACGCGCGCACTTTGCGGCGCGTGAACGGACAGTACGCGCGCGAGTTTCGGCTGGCGGCGATGGTGCTGAAGGCGCACGAGGACAAAACTTTTCGCGGCGCGATGATCGCTTCGATGAGTGTGCCGTGGGGTTTCGCTGTGAAAGCGGATACGCCGAACGTCGGCGGGTATCATCTCGTGTGGGCGCGCGATCTCTACGAAATTGCTACGGGATTGCTTGCTGCTGGTGATCGCGCAGCCGCCGAACGCGCGCTGAATTATTTGTTCACCGCGCAGCAAAAAGCGGATGGCAGCTTTCCTCAAAATAGCTGGTTGGACGGAAAGCCTTACGGAACCGCGCTGCAGATGGACGAAGCGTCATATCCGATGATTTTGGCGTGGCAACTGGGGAAAACTGACGGCGAGACTTGGCGGAAGCACGTCCGTCCGGAAGCGGAATTCGTGGCCACTCACGGGCCGATCACGGAGCAGGAACGTTGGGAGGAAATTCCGGGATATTCGGCGTCAACGATGGCGGCGGAAATTGCGGGGCTGGTTTGCGCTGCTGACATCGCGCGGACAAACGGAGCGAACGAGGACGCTGCACGTTATTTGAAGACCGCGGATGAGTGGGCCGCGAGTATCGAGAAAATTCTGGTTACGACTACGGGGCACCTCGGCGGAGATCTTGCGTCGCAGGGCTACTACATGCGCGTCGACGACAACACGGATCCGAATGACGGGCACCGGCTAGGCGTCGGAGACGGCAGCGGCACGTGGGACGAACGCGAAGTGGTTGACGCCGGCTTTTTGGAACTTGTGCGGCTGGGAGTTCGGCGAGCGGATGATCCGGTTATCGAGCGCTCCGTCCAAATCGTTGATGCGACGCTTCGCGTGGAGACGCCGAATGGCCCGGGTTTCCATCGCTACAATCACGATGGCTACGGCGAAACTTTTTTCGGCGGCCCGTGGCGAGGCGAAGGCGTCGGACGGGTGTGGCCGGTGTTCAGCGGAGAGCGAGGCGAGTATGAGATTGCTCGTGGGCGCGATGCGTCAGTTTATCTCGATGCCATGCTGCACTTCGCGAATGCGGGAGGAATGATTCCGGAGCAAGTGTGGGATCGCGCCGATCCGACGCCATCGCGCTTCGTCTTTGGCGAAGGCACCGGCAGCGCGACTCCTCTGGCGTGGAGCATGGCGCAGTTCATTCGCCTGGTAGTTTGCGCCGAAGAAAAACGCATCGTGGAGCAGCCCGCAATCGTCGCCGACCATTTTCTGAAGGAACGGCGTTGAGCTGTTGGGAACCGGTCGCGTTTTTCGTAGCCCTGCCAATCGCGCGGGGTCAATCTTCGAACGTAGTGCCGAACCGATTGCGGCCTGAGGTCGAGATCCAAAAGCCGCAGCTGGATCCCGCTGACGCACCATCTCGTCGAAAGTTTTTGCGTCAAACGGACGCTTCCCGGTGACAATTTCATAGAGCACGAGGCCGATAGAATACAAATCGCTCTGCGCAGTGATTTCACCGCCGGAAAGTTGCTCGGGAGACATATAGGCCGGCGTTCCGGCGCGCTTCGTAGCCGGAGGCCGAGCCTGAAAACGGATGACGTGAGCCGGAGCTGCTTCCCTTTGGCGGTGAGCCGGACGTGGGAGTGGCGCGGGCGGAATCGGACACGCGCGAGACGGTGGGCGTGTTGGACAGATCGACAGCAGCGCCGCACCCAGGGCAGAACCTGCTGTCGTCAGGCGTCTGCCGTTTGCATGCAGAACAAATCATTGAAACGCAGTGTAACACTCACGCCATTGCGACCCGCGCAAATTTAGTTCGCGACCGGCACGACTCAGTCTCCACAAATAAAAATAGGTTGCGGTTGAAATCAACTCGCAACCTATTTTCGAAACATTGCAAAAATGAAAGAATTGGAAACGGCGTTAAGCAAAGGCTGCCGGACTGAAGTCCGGCTCTACGAAAAACAACGGCGCAAACCCATGCAAACTACGCTTTCTTTGCGGTTTTGCGGCGGCCGCGGCGGCGCGCAGGTGGTTGAGCGGGAGCTTCGCCGATGAGTTCGGCGGACCAGATGGAGGTGACGAACTGTTTTACGCCGTGATCGTCAAAATCAATTGTGGTGCGATCGGTATTGGACTCGGTGACCGTGCCCATGCCGTACTGCTCGTGTCGAATGGACTGTCCCTCAGATAGAATGTTCACCGCACTCCTCCTTGGATGTTACGAGAATACAAAACGCAAAGCTAAAGACTTACCGCGTGGCCCCGAACCCAATGACGCCCGGCTGAGCGAGCGCTACAAAACCTCTTCGCGGCAAACCAACCGGGCCAAACAGAGACGATTGGCCGGTTGCAGCATGCTGCGCCCCTACGGGACCCGTGCCGGCAGATCGACCAAGCCCAGCCCTGTCGACCAGAGCGAAATTCCGACGCGCCCGCATGCTACTGCTTCAGATCTTGAACGCCGAATCCATGATAGGCGCGGGACTGTGATGCCCGGCTCGACTGCCGTTGGATCTACCACAGATTTGGCCGGAGAGAAAACCCCGCATGGCCAAGCTGCGCCGCTGTAACCACAGAAGGGACAGAACTTAGCTCCGCCCCTCGAGTGACGCTAGAATTTGAAAAGCAACAACTGGATAGGCTTAGAGTCCGACTACGTTCTCGGCCTGCAAGCCCTTGGGGCCTTGCTTGACCTCAAACTCGACGGCTTGCCCTTCGTTGAGGCTCTTGTAACCCTCGGACTGGATCGCCGAGAAGTGCACGAAGACGTCCTCACCGGACGAGCGCTGGATGAAACCATAGCCCTTTGCGGCGTTGAACCACTTGACGGTACCTTGCTCTTTGGCCACTTGGTGATACTCCTAAAGTATTGATAGCGGGACGTTTAACCCACCACGTTGGCGACTCCGAGGACGAACCTTGAAGCTACAAACGCAACCTAATATTAGCATATCGCGCCAAGCAGGCGCAACCCCTTCAACTGAGGCGCGATGGTGAGTCTTCGATGAGCGCGTTGATCAGGCATGTTGCAGTCTTCAAGAATTGTGAGAACATCTGCTATCGAAGTGGTGCCCAGTCAAGGGGAATATCGTGCGAAACGCTCCAGCCCTACGCTACACCCTAACTCTGACGGTCCTCACGTTTACTTCCCTATCGGCAATCCATTCTGGCGTCACTCAGAGACAACGCGATCCGCTGGAAAGTTCAGACGATGTCGCGATGCTGGAACGTATTGCGAGTGCGGATGGCAGCGCAGATGTCGAAAATACGTACATGGGCCAGAGCGGTAAAGACCATCGTACGGCAGCATATGCTCGACTAGGCGCTATCGGAACGAAGCGGAGCCTAGAGGCTGCGCGGCGAGTTGAACAAAAACTGAAAACGACGCCATTGCTACCTGCAAACGTGGCGGTGGGCGTCTTGATACACCCCATGTGGCACTTCGGAGACATAGAGATCAAGCCTTTCGTCACAACCCTAGTCTCAGATGGCACGACCTACGGAATTGTTAGCCAGGACTTGCTCGGCGATACCTATGACCTCTTTCTGATTTCAAGCAAGTCTCCAAACGATCGAGCTTCGTGGACTCGGCCAGTCTTGATTCCGAATCGGATTTACCGTGGCTTCCATGACGCGAAGCTAATTGAAGGAAAACCGGGGCAGCTAGTATTTACGTTTGTTCAGGGCGTTTCAGGACCACGGAATCTCATGGAGGGCCAACTCGCGCCTCCCGAGAAAGCCCCGGTGCTGGGAGAACAGACGTGGATTTTGTCACTGCAGCAGATTATGCAGGACTCCGACGGGGATGGCTGGACAGATATCGAGGAGCAACGCTTGGGCTTAAATCCTCTGAATAGCGATACAGACGGCGACGGTATTCCCGACGGACAAGACATCTGCCCTAACTATGCTCCGAAAGTAGGCGAGAAAATCGACGAGGAAGTGCAGATCCTTCAGAAAGCGGCGTTAGCGCAGTTTGGTTTGAGTAGGTCTCGAGCCTTATTGTTAGTGAGACCGGGCTCAAAACGTTTTCAAATTGAAGGATATCGTGGCCCTGTTCTCTATCTTAATGATGTCAAGGAATGGACTGCAAAGCATCCGGAAGGGGGCATCTTCGTCTCTTGGAAAATCACCAGCAGATCAAACAGCGACGCCGTAGTCTCCTTCACGGATCATGAAGGACCGATGGCTGGCGGCGAAGTGGAGCTGCGTCTTCACAAATACGGCGGAGAGTGTTTCGTGACAGGAAGGACCTTTGGTTGGGTGAGCTAACCTTGCCAACTCCTGATTGAAACACCAGTGCCGTTTTTTGCCTTACCTTGACTTCGGGCGGGCTGCGTTCTAGAGTGATGCTCCCCTGAGGCTATTCTCAAGTGAATATTGAGTTTGTGCATATGAGTCCGAGCCTCTGGCTTGGGGAGGCTTGCAGCATGTCCCTTCCGGATGGAATTTCAGCGTTCTCAATCTTCCTGGCAATTGCCGCGGTTGGGTTTCTGTTCCTAATTCTCAGCTTCATGTTTGGGGAAATTTTCGGCCACGGAGATGTGGGAGCGCACGGCGGGGACGTTCATGGCGACACGCACGGAATCGGATTTTTCAACACACGAGTGGTGAGCGTTTTCATCACGGCGTTCGGCGGATTTGGTGCGATTGGTGTTCATCTCGGCTACAGCACGGAAATCGCAACGCTGATCGGACTGGTGGGCGGCGCCGTGTTCGGCGCAATTATTTATTTGTTTGCGAGCTTTCTCTTCAGCCAGCAGGCTTCGAGCGGGACTCTCGTGGGGGATCTGGTCGGGCTTACGGCAGAGGTGAGCGTTGCGATTCCCAAAGGCGGCTTGGGACAGGTTCGCTGTTCGCTAGGAGAAAACGTAATCGAGAAGCTCGCGCGTACGGCGGACGGCGAAGGAATTCCTGCCAATACGACGGTGAAGATCGAGTCCATTGCGGGCGAAACATTGCTGGTTCGGCGGATCGGTTAGTTCGAAGCAAGAGAAGAGGTGGGAGAAATGCCTACACAGTTTTTTATTCCCGTAATCGTAATCCTGGTGGTGCTGGCGCTGTTTGTGGCCATGGCGCTTTTCAGCCGAAATTATTTGAAAGTGCCGCCGAACGCCGTTGCGGTGCTCAGCGGGCGCAAACGCAAGACGGCAGACGGAAAGACTGTAGGCTACCGCGTTGTGAACGGCGGAGCGACGTTCCGTTTTCCGCTGCTGGAGCAGGTGGATTATCTTTCGCTCAACGTATTCACGATTCCGCTGGAGATTAAGCGCGCATACACGTTGAAAGGCGTGCCGATTTCGGTGAAAGCGGTCGCGAACGTCAAGATCAAGAGTGACGACACTTCCCTGCGCGCGGCGGCGGAACGTTTTCTGGGCATGCCGCCGGACCAAATCCAGAAAGTAATTTTTCAGACGCTGGAAGGACATTTGCGCGCAATCCTCGGCGGGCTGACGGTTGAAGAAGTGAATAGCGACCGCCAAAGCTTCGCGCAGAAATTGACGTCCGAGGCCGCGCAGGATTTGGAGCGAATGGGCATCGGAGTGGACGTGCTGACGGTGCAGGAAATTAGCGACGAGGAAGGTTACCTCGACGCGTTAGGAAAAAAACGTACTGCGGAAGTGAAGCGAGACGGGACCATCGGCGAGGCCGAAGCGACGCGCGACTCGAAAATCAAATCGGCAATGGCGATGCAGGAAGGTGAAAAAGCGAAGTTCGATTCGGACGCCAACATTGCCGGGGCGCAGCGCGAATTCAACATCAAGCAAGCGCAGTTCCTGGCAGAAGTGGAAACGCAGAAGGCCATGGCCGCTCAAGCGGGGCCGCTGGCGCAAGCGAAAGCCAGGCAGCAAGTGGTGGTGGAAGAAGTGCGCGTGGAGAGAATGCGCACGCAAGAACAGATCGCGGTGCAAGAGCAAGAAGTTCAGCGCAAGCAGAAAGAGCTCGAAGCAACGGTGATCAAATCCGCTGAAGCCGACCGGCAAGCCGCGATTTTGCGCGCGGAAGCTGCCAAGCAGTCTGCGATTCTCGAAGCGGAAGGCGAGAAGTCCGCACAGATTGCGTTAGCGGAAGCGCAGCAGGAAAAGTTGAAGCAAGAAGGAATGGGGCGCGCTGCCGCCGTGGAAGCAGAAGGCCGCGCGGAAGCCGCGAAAATCGAAGCCATGGGACTGGCGCAAGCGCGCGCGATCGAAGCGCAAGGCGTCGCTGAAGCGCAAGCCATCCTGAAAAAAGCGGAAGCGTGGAAGCAGTTCAACGACGCGGCGCGGCTTCAGACTATCCTGGAAAGATTGCCGGCCGTTTTGCAAGCCTCCGCGGGAATTTTTGGCGCAGTGGCTGCGCCGCTTGGAAACATCGACAAAGTGGTTGTGATCGAACAAGGGCACAACGGAGATGGAAACGGAAGCGGCGGCATTGGACGAGTAGCGCAGACCGGGCCAGCTCTCGTCTTCGGACTGCTGCAACAATTGCAGGCGCTGGGCCTCGACATTCCCAGCGTTCTCGCGCAGCTCGGAGTAAACGGTGGAAAGCAGTCGGACGCGGCAGCGAAGCAGACAGATGTGGTGACGAAGCCAGTGGAACCTAAGGCCGGCAAGTCGCCGTTGACGTAACGAACGACGCGAGCTCGGCAATACCACGCGAGTCCTCTCTATGCCCACATTTCAGCTCGAATCAAAACTCAAGCGCGGCGAGACAGAAATATTGGTGATCCACTGCGGAGATTACCGGTTTCAGTCAGGTTTTCGCGAGTTTCTGAACAATAAGCTCAATCTGAATGAGAATTACGACCTCATGGTGATTCCCGGCGGGCCGCTGAGCTTGACGCTTTTTGAGTATCTTCCGGAGTTTTCCTGGGTGAGCTGGAAATGGTTGCGATTCTTCGTGGAACACCACGGAATCAAGCGGCTGGTCCTGATTCAGCATCAAGACTGCGGATTCTATAAGACGATGCCGGCGCATCTGCACGATTCGGCTGAACCGCGCGAGCGTCAGGAGCAGGATCTGGCGCGTGTAGCGACAACGATGAAGAAGCATTTTCCGAGTTTGAAGGTCGAGCTTTACTACGCGCGCTGGGATGCAACGGATCGCGTCACGATCGACTCGATTCCAGGCTGAGCTCAATGCTTTAGGGGGTTCGTGCTGCAACGATGAAAACGAATATCGTCACACTCGTTGTCGTCCTCCTAGCGATTATTTTCGTGGGAATCCACTTCAGTAGCTTGCCGTGGACTCCCGCGCGAATTGCGGGCGTGGTGATTGGACTGCCATCGCTCGTGCTTCTGATATTGGCACGGATTCAACTAGGCGGCTCATTCTCCGTCCGCCCAAAGGCTCAGAACCTCGTCACTCACGGCCTCTACTCTCGAATTCGCAATCCCATCTACGTATTCGGAGGCCCGGCGATCGCGGGGGCCTTTCTCTATATCAATCAGCCAGTCTTTCTGTGGATTTTTGTCGTTCTCATTCCGCTGCAGATCTATCGAGCACGCCAGGAAAGCAAAGTCCTCGAGGCAAAATTCGGCGACGAGTACCGCCAATATAAATCGCGCACCTGGTTCTGACAAACTCCATGCCTTTCGGGAGACCCGTGCGACGCGGTCCCGCTTCCCACACGTTTGAGTTGTCCTAGGCGCTATTTTTTTGTGGCGTTCGTGTCCCGGCCACCTTGGTGGAGGATCAGGCCGGTCACTTCTCCTTTGTCATTCTTGACGAACTCTACTTGCGCGTCGATGGTCTTCAGAAAAAACTTGGTGTCGGACTCGGCGAATAGCGGGAACTTGCCCTGCCCCGTGGCTTGGGACATTAGTTGGCCGCCTTCGAGGGTGATTACCAGGGAGAAGTCCGGAGAAAGCGCGTAAGTACCGACGTAGTTCGCCAGGATTGCCGGAGCGACTGCGACTTCTCTCCGCTCCGACGGCAGCGTCACAGTTTCGCCATGCGCGATGGATGCGAGTTTGTGCGCGATGTTACCGGGGGCATCTCCGTTCAAATTCGCAAGGACGACGACAGTCAGTTTGTCGTCCGGATAATAAGAAAGGTGGGTGTTGAAGCCTTCGATGCCGCCTCCGTGCTCGATCACTTTGTGACCGTTGGCAGTGGACACGGCGAGTCCGAAAGCGTAGTTGCTCTTGAAAGGCGTGGTCATTTTCTGAAGCGAAGCGGCGGACAAAACTTTTCCGCCGAACAGACCTTGTTCCCAGCGCGCCAAATCTTCGACCGTGGAATACAGCGAGCCCGCGGCAAACGGCACAGTCATGTTGATGAAACCTGCGTTCTCGATTCCCTGTTTGCCGTTCGTATAACCCGAAGCGCGGCGCATGATGATCGCCGAGTTGGAATCATAGCCGGAATCTTTCATCTGCAAGGGCGTGAAGATATTGTCCTGGACGAATTGCGCGTAAGTTTGTCCGCTGATCTTCTCAATCAAGTAGCCCAGCAGAGCGTAACCGGAATTGTCATACTTGAATTTCTCGCCGGGTTCAAATTCGAGCGGCTTGTCGCGAAAGCGCGCGACGAGTTTTTCGGACGTGGTGGTGAAAGGCTCCAACGAATCGTAATCGGGCAATTCGGTAAAGCTGGGGATCCCCGAAGTGTGCGTCAGCAGGTTGTAGATGGTTACTTTGTCCCATGCGGCGGGCGCGTCCGGCATGTACTTCTTCACCGGATCTTCGATTTTCAGTTTGCCGCGCTCCTCAAGGAGCATGATTGACGCCGCAGTGAATTGCTTGGTGATAGAGCCCAGCCGAAATTTTGTGGAAGGAGAATTGGGGATGTCCCACTCCAGATCGGCGGAGCCGTATCCCTTTTCGAATAGAACAGTTTTGTCGCGCACGACAAGCACGCTGCCCATAAAAGTTTTGTTCGCGACGAAGGATTGAACGATCTGCTCCATGCGCGGCGCGTTTTCTTGACCGAAGGACGCACTCGCAAGCGCCGCCGCAGCCGTCACCAGCCACACGGCCAGCACAATTCGCTTCATCACCATGCTCTTCAATCTCTTCAAGTTGGGCTCCTCAAATGGGCTCCTGAAGTCAGGGTTTCAACCCCATAAAGCCGTCGGTGCGCGCCATATTACCGCTCGGGGATAATTCTGGATACCGTCTTGTTAGGAGTTCTACGAGTTCGCGACGGGCTCGCGGGCGCCGCGCTACCTAAAGCGGTCCGGGCATATCGCCATGGCCCGAGTATTGCTGGACCGGGCGCAGCATGCTGCGCCCCTACGGGATCCTGCTACTGCAAATCAGGCCGATGCGCGGCAAACTTTACATCGGAAGAGCTGACTATTTAAAATGCTCAGAAGGCGGCTCAGCTATCGCCGTAGACTGGGATGGATGCGCCGTGGATGACTTTGGCGTCGTCGCTGCACAGGAAGAGGATGACGCGGGCGATGTCTTCGGGCTTGGGCCATTTCGCGAAGTCGGACTTGGGCATGGCTTTTCGGTTTGCTTCGGTGTCGATGATGCTCGGCAGTATTGAGTTCACGCGGACGCCGGTTCCCTTCAAGTCGGCGGCGAGCGAATCCATCATGGCTACTGCAGCGGCTTTCGAGGCGGCATAAGCGCTTGCTCCGGCACCGTGATCGAGTGCTGCTTTCGCGGCGACGTTTACAATTGAGCCGCTGCGCTGCTTCAACATTACCGGTATGGCGGCGCGAGACAGCTCAAAACCGGAGCGAAGATTCAGCGCGAGCATTTGCTCAAATACTTTCGCGTCGAGTTCCCACAGATTTACGCCGCCCGCGTAGCCGCCAACCGTATTTACCAACTCATCGAGATGGCCGTGTTTCGCAATGATGTTCGCAATCAGGTTGGCAACTGCGGATTGGTCGATGACGTCGACGCTGAAGCCTTCGAGGTTTTGTTTGTTCGCCGCTGCAGCGATTTGCAGTGCGTCCCATTCTTCGGCGTGGCGGTACGTGACCGTCACTTTGCAGGCTTGCTCTAGAAACGCCAGGGTGACGGCGCGGCCGAGCCCTCCTGTGCCGCCGGCCACCAACGCTACTTTGTTTTCGAACTTCCCGGCCATTGTGCTACCTCCACGAGCTGTTCCGCCTGACTGGCGTCGTCAGCGCAAGCAAGAGCGCTTCCTTCGCCCGGGACGAGCCGGTGCTACGAAACCGCAATCAGTTAAATCTCCGCAGCGGCTTAGCTGTCGTAGTAGCGGCCGTTGACTTCGTCACCGATGACGGCGACATCGCATTTTGATGTGTCAAGTGGGTCGGACTTCCACGAGAAGCCGATGGAGGGGACTTCGACTTGCGCTTCCATCTGGCACGTTGCGCGAAAGCCTGTGAAGCGGAAATGCTTGGAGGCGTCTTCGTACTTCGCGGGCTCGCCGGTGGATTTCCAAACCATTTTGAAGCTCATTCGAGCTGGAGTGGCTAGGGCGTCGAGCGCGGGCCACTTCGGCTGGTCGACCACCGCGACGTCTTTCATTTCGAGCGTGAAAATATTTCCGTCAGGGCTGATGTTCAGGTCACTGTCAGGAATAGGAAGCACCCAGTAGAGCCCGGAGGGTGAAATGGGCGGGTGAAAATCGTGAATCTGGTTCGCGGGGGCAACCTGTCCCCGGAACAGCGTGAGTCATATGTGGGTGAGGTTTGCGTGCTGCGTCGTGCGAGCGGCCCAGTAATCGCCGGCCATGACGCCGTAATCAGTGGTCGGGCCGCCGAATGGGATGCGATTTCCTTCGTTGTCGGTGCCCATGCCAGTGAACGTGCTGCAACGCGCTACTTTTCCTTTGAAGTGGTAAACGTGTGAAGGCTCGAGATTCGGACCCGCAGGTTGATTGTGACTCCCGTTTTTGTCGAGCCATGGAATTGGATATGGATCGGTGTTCCCGTTTGCAGCGATGGACACCTGATTACGGAATCCGTGCATGGCGGACGGAGACATGAGCGGTATCGCAGTCAACGCACCAATTTTTAGCATTTCTCTCCGACTGCAAGCGGGACAGGTGTTGCTAATCGACGTCATGGGGCTACCTCCTCGTGTACTGCGAGCTTCCAGTGTATAGATTTGCTAGCGATTTGCGACATCTGCGGATTCGCAGGGTGAGTGCGATTCGGCAGTGAAGACGGGGACCACGTGCACAGACTGGTCTACGGCGATGAACTGTGAAGACTGCGGGTTAAATTCAATTTTGAGATTAACCGGCGCGTCTGGCGAGATACGAAAGAAACCGCCGGATATTTGCGCGGAGGAAACCTGGATTTGAGACGTCTCGCGATCCAGAACTAACGGGCGGATGTTGCCGTCGGAAGTGACGACACAGTTGAAGCCGGCGCTGCCGCACGAGTTTTGCTGGAGCACGGAGTCGGTTGTTTCCGGCTGATTTGGCGAAAGGCGCAGACGGAGTTGGCGGTAGGCATCTGCGGGGACGGCGACGCGCTCGGTGATATTCGCTTCGCAAGAATCGACGCCGCGGTCCAACAGATCGAGTTGCATGGGTTCTTTGGCCAGGGTCGGCGCCAATTCTTGCCAGTCGGGTGAATCGGCAGCGGCGGATGCATTCGGATTCGCGTCGATGCCGCGCAGAGTGACGAAAACGTGTTGGATACGGCTCTGCCCTTCTCCTGCTGCCGGCGAAAGGGACGAAGTTATTTGCAAGCTGACAGTAGTAGTGCCAAGCGAGCAATTCGGGCCGTTGCCGGAAATCGTTCCGCCACCGCCGCCGGGGTTCGAGACGACCAGAATGCAAGAGTTAGTATCGCAGCCGGCTAGACCAACTAAGCCGACAGAAAGAAACAGAGTCGCGAAAACAAATTTTTGGGAGCCGGAAATGACGCGGCGGAACGCGAGTAGGTGGCGCATGGGACGACCTCGGATTGGGAGATTATGCGAGGCTGAAACGCGGGCGTCAAGTCGCCGGTGATGGTGCCGAGCGGGAGCTGGCGGTCCCGGAAAATTCGTTGGCGCGGTTGGAAGTTGCAGCTAGCTGGATGGCGTCTTGTGGCGGAAAGCGGCGAGGGCGCCGTGCAAGCTGTCGAAGATACGCGAAGGGCCGATGGCTTCGGTTAGGTGATGACGATCGAAGTCGGGCCGGAGGTCGGACTGCACGCGCGCGAATGCCAATCCAACGCCTTGAGCTGCCAGGTCTTTCTGCAGTTCGCGTACTACGCGAGCAGCTGTGAAATCCACATTGGTGATTGCTCCGGCGTCAACTATGAACCAGCGCAGAGGTGGTGGCGCTGAAGCCGCAAGCATGCGCGCCTGCACGGCGAATCGATTGGCGTTGGCGTAAAAAAGCGGCGCGCCGAACCTGTAGAGAATGATGCCGGGTTCGGTGATGGCTCCGGGAATGACGGGATCGAGCTGCCATATTCCATCGCGACTCTCTTCCAGGACGCCAGTGTGCGGATTGTAGCTGTGATGCACGATGCGAAGCAGCGACACGATCATCGCGAGGATAATCCCCTGCTCCACGCCAACTAGAACGACTACCGCCGCCGTCATTACCGCCAGCCAAAATTCGCCGGGGCTTTCGCGTCGAATGTCGCGAAGCGCGCGCAGATCGATCAGGCTCAACGCGATGGTGAATACGACTGCTCCGAGGACGCTAAGAGGAAGAAATTGCAGCGGGCGGGTGAAGAAAACAAGTACCACAGCAACGAAGCCGGCGGTGGTGAGGTGCGCCAACTGACTTGTGCCGCCGGAGCTTTCTACCATGGCGGTCTGCGTGGGACTACCGTTCACCACGAACGTGCCGCTAAACGCGGCGGCAAAATTGGCGGTTGAGAGGCCCACAAGGTCGGTGTTGCTATCGAGTAGCTGATGATGGCGAGCGGCGTATGCGCGCGCGGTTGCGGCGCTCTGCGCAACAATCATCACAAAGCAAGCGCCGGCTACGGGCACCAGCGTTTGCGCGTCCTTCCAATTTAGATCGGGCAAAGTGAAATGCGGCAAACCGCCGGGGACGGGTCCGAGAACGGCGACTCCGTGATGCGACCAATGAAACATGGCGCTCGCTGCAACTGCTCCGGCGACGGCGAAGAGTGGTCCGGGCAGCTTGGGAGCAAAGCGGCGAAAAAGAAGGATGCAGGCTACGACTGCGAATGAGATGGCAACGGTGAACCCGTGTGCCTGCGGCAGCGAGCGCATCACTTCGTAGAACTGCACCGGAGTGCGCCGACTGTGTACCGCGATGCCAAACATTTCTCCCATCACGGCGATGCCGACTTGAAAGCCGACTCCGGTGAGGAAGCCTACGAGAACTGTTTGCGAAAGAAAATCCGCGAGGAATCCGAGTTTGAACATGCGCGCGATCAGAAGAAACAACCCGGTGAGCAGCGCGACTGATCCTGCGAGCGCGACGTAACGAGGGCTGCCGATCTGAGCCATCCCGGCGAGGCTGCCGGCGAGTATCGCAGCAGTTGCTGAATCGGCGGCGACCACGAGATAACGCGAAGCGCCAAATACTGCGAACGCGATCAGCGGAAACAGCAGCGTGTAAAGGCCGGTGATAACGGGCATGCCCGCGATCGTCGCGTAACCGAGCGACTGCGGAATGTTCATAGCCGCGAGCGTGAATCCGGCCAGCAGGTTTTTCGTTATTTCCCCGCGCTGGAACGGCCGAATACCTTGGAACAGACGGAAGCGACTCATGAGACGAGAAACGCGAGCAGTCGCGCGGAGAGAGGATGTTGGCCAAGCTCGGTCAGCAGGTCAGGCACGGAGAGAGGGGCTCTTGAAGTCTTCGGCGATGAGCGCGATGAATTCCAGATGTGCATGCAATTCGGGCTTGATGATAGGGCGACTCACGCGGGCTGCAAAGAGGAAAGTTGGGCGCTGCTTTCTGTAACCCACGCTTTGCGTAAACGGCTAGCGGGTTGGCTGGCGGAAAACGAAAGCGACGACCAGTTTGGCATCCATCTTTTTTTCGTTGAACGTCGCAGGATTGACGGTCCAGGTTTTTACCGCAGCTATTGCCGCGCTTGTAAGAGACGCCACGGGACGAATCGAGACCGGCTTTTTCACCTCGCTGTACTTGTCGATCAAGACATCGAGCACAACGGCTCCCTGCCCCACGCTGTTCGGAGGGTAAGTGGCGTACGACGCCGCAGCGATCTCAGGTGTTATGTATCCGGGAGGATTCGGCGCCGTGACCAGATTTCCGGGCTGCACTTGCAACGGCTGACTTTGCGGAACGCCGGGATTGAAAACTACTTGGACATTGATTGTGGACGGGACCGGTTTGCCGTCAAGTTTGCCGGGCACGAACATCCAGGTCTTGACGAAGCTAGTCACGACTTCGGTCAGTCCGGGGATGTCGCGCACGACTTGCACGTCCTGAACCTGGCCTGTTGCGCTGAGATTTACCGAAACAGAGACAAGGCCGGACGCGACATTCTCGACCGGATACGGAATTTCGCTCGCGGCGGTGATGTCCGGCGGTACAAAATGCGAGTCGCCCGAGACGCCTCTTCTTGTCGCCGCGAACCCGACGCAAGCCAGCAAAAACACAGCAAGCACCAGCTTTGATTTCTGTCGCGTGCGCTGCACTTTTTTCGGAGTCATCTAGACCTCATCGATACTTTTTGAATTTGAGATGTCGCGCTCGACTTCGAAGAAATCATTTCAGTTCCGTGAAAATTGCCCGCTGTTTTCCGCGGACCAGCGTTTCCGTGTGTGTGCGGTTGCGAAGGGCGAACTTGACCGTAGCGGGGCGATGCGAATTCACGACCGACTGGCCGTCCGGAGCAGTCGATTTCAGGTCGCCGTCCTCAAAGAACAGCGTCACGACGTCTTTATCATGGAAGTGCATGGGGACGGTCACGCCCGGGGTCCAAATGTAATCCCATACGATTACGCGCTCGTTCTCCAGTATCTTCTTCGCGCCAGGGCGCGGAAACGCCAGCGGATAGCCGCTGGTGTTTTCTATGGGCGCGACCGGATGGTCCTTGAGCTCAATCACGATCGTGCGACCGGCGATCTTCGGCAGCGAGCCCTTGGGCAGGAACGCCGCATTTCCTGACAGGGACACCACGACGGCATCGAAAGCCCGAGCAGTAGCGGAGTCTGTGACATCCCAAACGGCAACCCGCTCATTTTCGATGATCGGTTTCAACGCCGTTCGTGAAGCGGCGTCAGTAAGCTCTGATCTTCCAAGCTTATCGGCGTGACCGCAAACCTTCAACAGCTCGCGATAATATGCTTCGCCCTTATTGCGATCTCCGCTCAGGTGCGCTGCTTGCGCCGCTCCATAGATTGCGTGAAAGCGCCCCGGCTCATTCTTTAGCGCCGCCTCGAATTGCTCCAATGCTTGCGACGGCTGGTTCATCTGCAGCAACATCTCGCCAAGCAACTCGTGAGCCGACGCGAGTGTCCCGGGCGTCACCGCGCTTTTCTCCGTCCCATCTTCCATTTCCGCCGCCGACTTCATCCGCCGCAGCGCTTCGTCTTTTTTACCGGACGCCAGCGCAGCCCATGCCTCGACTGCGAGCCCCTGGATTTCCACCTGCTGCGCCCAGTAATTTTCGCCGGCCTTCAAGAGCCGCTCTCGAATTTCCTGCAGCGCAGTGGCTGACTCGTTCGTCTCCGCCGTTTGGCCCAAGCGCGAAGCGCCTAATCCGCGGGCGAACCAAGTCATGGCTTCGGCGTAAGGAAACGGCGTCGTCCGCGTCGTAAGTTGCGCGGCCTGCTTCCAATCCTGGCGTTCCAATGCGTAACGTGCGGGGATCGCGGCCAGTGCAAAATATCCAACCGCGGGGCCACCGGCGCCGCTTATCACCCCTGTCGGATCGAATCGCGAGGCGATCTCCGGCAAGGAATTGACGATCCGCTGCGCCGCATCGTCCTGGCCAGTTTGCAGGTAGGCATAAATTTCATAGTCGCTGGCGTGCAATTCTTCCGCTGTCTGACCCTCGCGCCGCGCCGCTGCTGCCGCCGCTCTGTTGCTGTCGATGGATTCTTGCCAGTTTCCTGTGCGGGTGAAAGTATGCGACGGCATGTGCAGCGCATGCGGAGCATCGGGCGCAATTTTCGAGTAACTCCGCGCTGCCACAAGGGCCCGGTCCGCGAGCGGCGGCACGTCGTAGGTATGAATAATGTAATGTGCCAACCCGGGGTGCGTCGGCTCATCCTGAAACAATTTTTCGAGAATCGCTCCGGCTTCGAGCCGGTCGGCGTACGTCTTGTCCGAGGGATCTTCCGAAGCCGCGAGCGCCAAAGCGTAGAAGATTTCGGCCTCGTGGTCTTCTGGATATTTCGCCGCGACTTCCGCCATGGCGTCGCGATAGGCGAGCAGACGTGTCCGCTGAGGTGTGTTTTCGTAGTCGCCGTACAATTTGCCGACCACGGCGATATATGCCTGTTCGCGTGCTGTCTTCGCGCCTACGATCTTGCCGCGCTCCGCGCTCTCTTCTCCCGCCTGCAACTGGCTCTTGTCTTTTGCTCCCGGTGCGAAAGGATTGCTCCAATCGCTAAGCGCAATTCCCCAGTACGCGATTCCGCACGTCGGGTCCTCTCCCAGCACCGCGTTGAATCCTTCTATGGCGCGACTGAACTGGAAAGAATGCAGCAGCGCCACCGCCCGATTGAATTCCGTCTGCGCCACCTCGTTGCACGAGGTGGCAAAGTGCACCGTTCCCAGTTTTTCGCCATTCCCGTGCTGGTGCTCGCGGGCTATGCTGGTCGACGCCATCGAGGTCAGTAGAGCAGCCGCAATGAGTTTCCTGCCGACCATTTCGCTCCTCCAGCTGCCAGCAGTATAGGGGCGTTCGAGGATGCGTGGAAGACCAAGACGCTGAGGGTAGTGGGTCAGTTTTCGAATAGCGTGTTGACCAGGCATGACCGGGCACTATCGGAACGTACGGTGCGCAAGGAAATAAGGATTATTGATGCAGGGCGGCGCGGGTTTCGGCCAATTGTTTTTGTCACCGCTTCACGTAATGAAGCGCAACAAATCCTGACGATTTAAAAATTCTGGACTCCACGAGTTTCAATCGTAATTTCTCCTGTAGGCTAATGCTTTCCAGCAGCCGTCTCCCTTGTCCTGCGATTACCGGCAGAACCATAAAACGATATTCGTCGACTAGACCAAGCTCTATAAGTTGTGAAGGAACATCTATGCCGCCGACCAAAATATTTTTGCCTGGCTCCCGTTTCAATTTAAGTATTTCGTCTTTCAGACTCGTCCGAACGATTCTCGCATTTTTATCTTCAGCGCTCTGTAATGTTCGTGGAAAAACAATTTTGTTTTTGGAGACAAATGTTTCACCAAATTCACGGTCTGCTTTTGTCTCGGAAGGATTTTTCGCGACATCCGGCCAATAAGGATCCATCCATTCATAGGTTTTACGCCCATAGACGAGTAGGTCGGCATCCCGCAGGAGCTGTATATAATATTCAAATGCTTCGTCATCGGGAGCTCCGATGGTGTGGTCGAAGCAGCCATCTAGGCTAACGTTGATTGCGTAGATTACCTTTCTCATTTTCGCCTCGGATTAAGCAGCTTAATCTTCGAACACGAAACCAATGACTGTGAACCGCGCATTATTGCGACATGAGGATTAGGCGCATCCAACTGGAAAAGGCCGTCGCGTTACCGGAAACTGACCCACCAGGCGCAGCGATTCCTTATCCGTGGTCGCACAGCATTGAGCGCTATTTTCCGAAGGCTGAGATCGGCACGTCGCCGTGTGATTCCGCGGTGGCTATTACTTCGGCGGATATTTTTTGAACATTTTATCCACCGAGTTTTTTACCTGCTTTTCATCACCGCTTTGAGAGTTCGACACGCTGTCCACGGTGGCTTGACCGCGCCAGACGAGTTTTTTCTGCGCCACGTCGTACAAATCCACCGTGAGTATTCCCATGGTGCGAGGCTGCTCTGTGGTGATCGCTGTATCGGGCCCCTCGAGTCCCCATCCGCCCCATCCGCCCCACACTCCCCACGGGCCGCCGCCCCAACCCCAGCCGGGTCCGAAGCCGTCATCAGTGGTGGTAGCATCCATCACTTCCTGAGTTTGGATGTGGAACGTAACGTAAACGTCGGGCCTCTGGTTTCCCGTCGCCTGAGTAAAACCTTTTGCGGCGAGTTGGATATCAACGTTGGACTTCACCCAGCTTGAATAAAACGAACTCGACTGCGTGGGGCCGACCTTCCACGCGTAGGTTTTGTAGTTGGAAAAGTTCGCAGACTGATTCCAGTTCACTTTGATTGTTTGGGCGAACGCGGGGGTTGCGATCATCACTGCGCAGAGCAAAATCAGTACTCGCATGTTTTTCATGTGATTTTTCCTTTCAATGCCGAGGATGCGCTCGGCTCCGGAGCCGGGATAATCGGGAGGTTGCCCGCCTTGAGCGCTGCGTAGACGGTACAACTAATTCACTGGCTTGACAATTGCCGAACGCAATCTCATTTGAGGTTCAGGGCGAAGGCGGTGAGGGGTTACTGACGGACATTAACGTTATCGATAGAGACGACGGTGCACGTCTCGGTGCCGTGGCTTGCGTTCGAGCAGTTCTCCAGAGCTTTCTTGCGCGCTTCTTCCGGCGTCATCTGCGCTGTCGAGAAGCCGAATGAGCGCGGAGACGCAGCGAAAGCCTTATGCGGACCGAGTAGCAAATAACTTTCGAATGAATGCAGCTCGTCTCCGCTCATTGCAATGGGAGGGGAAATCTTCGGCGGCTTAATCTCAGGGAGCGGTTCCGCCAGCGGCGCGAGATTGTGCGCCTTGAGAAAGTCTTCGACGGTGGGGGCCCATGCCTCCAAATGACGGAAGAGCGTGTGACCGTCGTCACCGATGGCAGGCGCGAGGATGAACTGGTCCTGACCTCCCTGCGAACGAAAAGCGGCGTCAAACTTTTCCGCAAGCTCGGGCCAGAAAAACTTGTCATTCTGCGCGTAGATCCACAGCATCGGCACCCGCGAACGTTTGCCGAAATCGCGATATGCGTGCACCAGGTTCTCGGAGTTACATACGTCGTGATCTGCGACAGAGCCGCGACCACCGGCGAAGTTGATCGCAGCCACAAGGCCGCGAGGAGGTCTTGCGGTGAGCGCGACGGTCGCGAATCCTCCGGTTGAAACGCCCATGGCAATAACGCGCGTTCCGTCCACTTCAGGTAATTTGCGGGCGTAATCGATGGCTACTCGCAGGTCCTCGGCTGCGTATTCGGCGCCGCTTTCGTAATCCGTTTGTGGGCAATGTCCGCTATGGCGGCCGTCGTCCTCGCCGCCGGAAGTGCCGTATCCGCGGCGCACCACGACGAGCGCAACCCATCCGCGGCGAGCGAACCACAACGCGTGAGGGAGCTCCTGCCAGGCACTAACTTCAGCGTGCAACTTCGGGTCGCGCGAAGATCCGTGAGTTATCACGGCGAGTGGATGCTTCCCCGGCAACTCCGCGTAGACCAGCAACGCGTCCAGGCCGTTTGGCAATGCATGCGTCCAAGGAATTGAGATTTCGCGTTCGACGTAATGCTGTGCGTTTGCGTTATGCGCTGACGCGAACAGCATGACGAGGATCAAAAGTGATGAGCGAGATTGAATTTTCACGGAAGAACTTTACAACGAAACGACATCAAGTTGAGTTACTAATGGAACTGGACAACGAGTACCAGGCGCGATGCCGTGGGCTTCCCTGCCGTCATCGCCGGTTCGAAAACCCACAGTGCGACTGCCCTTTCCGCCTCGGGTTGAAGCAAGCGCGGGCCGGAAATTGGTTTCGTTTCCACCAGGTTTCCCTTTTCGTCGATTAGGGCGTCGAGTTTTACAACTTGATCGACGTCGAGGCCTTTTAACCACGGAGGAACGGACGGCGAAGGTTGCGACACAATCCTTGCAGGAGTGTTTCCCACGGCGTTTCTATCGCTGCCATTGCGGCGCGCGATCCCTAACACTTCCTGATCGGAACGGCTCAACTCCCCTTTTGCCGCGAGCTTGGCTGCGGCTACCGCTGGAGAATCCGCAACGGGATTGCTTCCGGCTGCGGCGGCTGTAGCACCGGGCTTTTGTGCGGGCGACGCTCCGGCGTTGTTTGCGCCTGGGCTCGCGACCGCAGGCGAGGTTCGTGCAAGTGTCGCAGCAACAGGTAGCGCGGATTTGGATTGAGTTGAAACTGTCGCCGGCCGATTACTGCTCTGAACGGTGATGCTGGTCTTCATGTGCCAGAACAAGGCCAACGACGCTGCCAGCACGAAGCCTGCGCCAATTCCGATCGCGACTGGTTTTTCGATTGACGTAAATTCGCGCAGTTTGCGAGTCGGCGAAATGTGTGCGAAGCGCGCTTTTTTCTCGGTTGCGACGTCAGAGCTCGGCTCGCCTTTCTCCCGCACTCGCGAGCTTTTTGCTCCTCTGCCGGTCGCGGTTGCTTCTTCTTCCTCGCCTGCTTCTTTCACGGGCTCTTTGTTCGCTTTGGAGCCGGCCTCCATGGTGGCCAGCGCGGCGAGCATCTCCGCGTCCTTCACCGCGTTCCAATCGAGCTCTTCGTCTGTCGGTTCATGCGTCTTCAGGGCTGCTAACGATTCATGCGCGGATTCCAACACCATTGGTGTTGCAGAAGCCACGAATGTCGATTCGTGGTTCGTCGGGGAAGCTGACGCCTCATGTGCGGCTTCCAACACAATCGGCGCTGCAGAAGCCACCAACGTTGATTCGTTATTCACAAGGCTCGCAGATTCCGAAAAGATCGAAGGTCGTTCCGCGATAGGCGCATGTGAATTCGTACTCGGCGTGACGATCGGAGTGTTCGCTGCCGCTTCGATTCTGTCTTGCACTTCCAATTGCGGCTCGGGAGCAGGGCTCTGTTCAAACTGAAGAGGAATTTCCGCGCTGATTTGCGGGTTGGATACCACGGCTGGAGCTGGAGTTAGATTCTTCACCGCTGCTTCAATTTTCTTTTGCGCTACGGATTTGTTGCCGTTGCCTGCGGCGCTGGTTTCTGTAGCGGGCGCGGGTTGTTCTGCGCGGACATCCCAAAAATTCGGATCGTACGAAGTGAATTCGAGGTCGGTATAACCAGACTGGCCGGCTTGCCGCGACTCCAGCACTTTGCAGAGAATTTCTCTTTCGGACTGATCGTTTCGCAGAAAAACACATTGGCCCGCTTGGACTTTGGCGTTTAACTTGACCACCGCGCCATTGGCGAAGATCAGCGTGGTCTTTGTGTTCTCAGTGAAGAGTTCGCGTTGGTCCGTGCCCTCGACAATCTTCGACCCCTGAATGGTGACCGGGACTTCGAGCGCGGTCGCTTCACTTCGCACAGGATTAGCCATTCTGAGCCATCTTTTTTTGCGCAGCTAAACGGAATTCGCTCCGGCGCCGCGTGAATCGCGGGCGGCGGTCGGACGCACACCTCTACCTGATTTTACCTATCGCACCATCTTGTAGTCCGCAGACGCCATTGGCAATAGCCGGCAAGTACCGATTTTTCATGCGCGTTCCATGATTGAACGTCTATGCCTTTTGGTTTCAATCGTTTGCAGGGGCTGGGCCGGAAAAGTGTCCGGAGCAGACCACTGCTCGGTAGGCGCAATCCGAATCGGCCGAGCGCTGCTCTCCGGAGTCGCGACGCGCGCTGCGCGGCAAATTTACTTTGGTTCTTTCAGTTTCTTGAGCATGTCGACGGCGTTAGTGTTTTTGGGGTCGAGCTGCAGGGACTTTTCGTAATTTTGGATGGCCAAATCTTTTTGGCCGGCTTTCATGTACGCCTCGCCGAGGCTATCGTACGCGTTTGATGATTGCGGGTGGTCCTGCACATTCCTTAGGAAAACGGCGATAGCATCGGAGGTTTTGCCGTCGGAGAGGAGCTGATAGCCCAAAGTGTTCAGCAAGCCTTCATCCATTGCGTGGTCGGCGGAATGCGCTGCCTTGATTTCGTCGAAACGCTGGAGCGCGGCGGAAGCGCCACTGGAGAGAGCGATCAAATAGAGGTCCGCGATGGGATCTTCGCCCAACTTATAATTCCAATTATATTCGCGGGCGACGCTGCGAAGCAGTTGGCCCGCGACGGCAATACCATTGTCAGAATCGGCCATGATGACCACGCCGTTGCCGGTATCGTAGTTCATGGTGAGCAATGCTTGAAAACCTTCGTCTGCGCCGCTGTGACCGAACACTCCGGGATTATCCTTTTCGAGAAAAAAACCGAGTGCGACTCCATCCAGGACAGGAGTGAGCATTTCGTTGGTCATTTTCTGGGACAAGATGCGATTGGATTTCCCTTTTTTCGAGAGAGCGATTTCGATGGCGAAGTGCGCGAGGTCGGTGGGAGTGGTCCAAAGGCCGGCGGCGGCCATTTCGGGATAGATGTGCCATTTTCCGTGGACAGGTTTTCCATTCACATAGGTGCCCCATGCGGTTACAGCGACGCGCGCGGGGGGCAGCGGTTGTTCGTAGCTGCTATCGGCCATGCCGGCTTTCTCGAGCACCGTTTCGCGAAGGAGCACTGGAAAAGGCTTGCCGCTTACGTCGGTCATCAGCAATTGTTCGATCGTGACGCCGCCACCTGAATAGACAGCTTTTGTTCCGGGGATTGCATCCACGCGAACGGGATCGGTGTTGGCGGGCTTTTCGCCATTGAGCACCTGAACGACAGTGGGGAGGGGCGCATCCACGTCATAGCCGGGAAAACCGTGAATAGTGAGCCCTGCGGTGTGCGACATCAAGCGGCGCAGCGTGACCTGCTGCGTTTGCGTGAAATCGTTGTCCGGGACTTTCCAACTTTTGAGCTTGTCGTTGACGTTCTGGTCTAAGGAAAGCTTCCCCGCCTCAACCATGTAGAGTGCGGCAGCGGCCGTGACGGGTTTGCTGATCGAGCCGGCTTGGAAAAGCGTTTTGGGCGTGACGGGCGTTTCGGAACCGGCGCCGATTACGCCGTAGCCTTTGGCCCAGGCGATCTGGAAATTGTCGATCACGGCGATGCTGAGCCCGGGCACGTTGAACTTGTCCATTAATTCGTGGAGAGAGAGCTTGAGCGGCGGTTTATTTTCGCCCATCGAAATGACGGCGGTGTCCTGCTCGATGCGCTGAATGCGGCGGGAATTGTCGTCGGGGCGAGGGGACGAAGGCGGCAACGTGGAGTGAGCGCCAGCGAAACCCGCGAAGCATCCGAGAAGGGCAAAGGCCAGAGCAAAGTGAGCTGTTCGTTTCGTGAGCATTGTCAGTGATACCTTTCGCCCCGGTGCGCGGGCAATGACAATACCTTTACGTCTTCTTATCCCAGGAAGTTCCCAAGGCTGAAATATGCGATGGTGGTGAATTGCGTGGATGGGGCTGCGAGCGTATATTGGCGGGCGGCGCGGAGAATGCAAGCCGAGATTCCAGCGAGAATCGCGGTGCGTTTTCGAGGAGGCAACGTGGTGAAGACGGTAGCGTGCGTGGCAGGGTTTCTAATCCTGGGAGCGATGCCGATGGCGGCGCAGGCGCCGGGAGTCTCCGAAGTGTACGCGCAGATCAGCGCGGAAGAGACGAACAACTCGAAGATCATGTGGATCATTCACGAAATTGCGGACGTGCACGGCCCGCGCGTGACGGGCACGCCGAATCTGAAAGCGGCGGACGATTGGGCGGTGAAGACGATGGCGTCGTGGGGCCTGGTGAACACGCACCTGGAGCCGTGGACGTTTCAACCGCCGAGCGCGTCCACGCCGGTGCCTGGCTGGGAAAATGTCGAATTGCTGGCCGACGCAGTTTCGCCATTTCACGGACAACTGATGGTGGAACCGCTGGCGTGGACTCCGAGCACGAAAGGAGTGGTGACGGCGGAAGTGGTGCGCATCGATCCGCCGGGAATGGCGCCGCCGAGAGGAGGAGGATTCAACTTCTTCGGAGGTGGAGCGCCACCGCCAGCCGAACCGAAATGGGCAGCGCCTCCCATGCCGGAAGCAGCGAAACCAGCCGAGCCGAAGCAGCCCACACAGGCTGAGCTTGATGCGTATTTGAATTCCGTGAAAAGCAAAATGCACGGAGCGATTGTGTTCGTCGGAAAGCACGTTGAGGTGCCCGAGGACATGCATCCCGCGGCGATGCGTCGCTCGGAAGATGAATGGAGGACGCGATTTGATCCCAAGACTCCGCGTCCGAATTTTCCGGAGCAGCCGAAGTTGCCGGAAGGACAGTTGACGCGCGCGGAGGTTTCTCGGCAGGTGGACCAATTCCTGGTGGATAACGGAGCGCTCGTGCGCGTGAATGACGCGGGACGAGCGCACGGAGTGATCGTCGCGCAGCAGAATGGCACATACGATTGGACTAGAGCTGTCCCCACGCTGGTAATGCGCAATGAAGACTTCGGACGAATTTCTCGAATCATGGATGACGGGACGCCGGTAAAGCTTCGCATCAACATTCAGAACAAGGAATATCCGGAAGGCGTCACGGCTTACGACGCGATCGGAGAAATTCCGGGCAGCGACAAGAAAGATGAAGTTGTGATGCTCGGCGGCCATTACGATTCCTGGCACGACGCGACCGGAGCAACGGACAACGGCATCGGCGCTTCGATGATGCTCGAGGCGATGCGGATTCTTGCGACGCTGCACGTGAAACCTCGGCGGACGATTCGCGTAGCGCTGTGGAGCGGCGAAGAAGAAGGGTTGCTCGGATCGCTCGCATACGTGCAGCAGCATTTCGGCAGTTTTGAAAATCAAAAGCCGGAGTACGCCAAGCTGGATGCGTACTTCAACATCGATTCGGGCACCGGGAAGCCGCGAGGCGCGGGGGTGTTTGGTCCGCCAGACGCGGCAGCGATGGTTGGCGACGCGATGAAGCCTTTCGAGAGCTGGGGATTCATGGGAGCGATTGCCTCCGACAGCCGGCGAGTGGCCGGGACGGACAGCACGTCGTTCAACAATGCGGGATTGCCGGGGATTGGACTGGCGCAAGACCCGTTTGATTACGGATCGTTCACGCACCATACGAACCTTGACACGTATGAACGGATTTACGAAGAGGACGTAAGAGAAGGCGCGGTGGAAATCGCGTCGGCAGTGTACGCGCTGGCGATGGCCGACGAAATGGTGTCGCGATTCAAAGATGCGGACATGCCTAAGCCTGCGCCAGAGCCCGGCCCCGGAGTGCAAGCAACCAAAGTGCGCCACGTCCCTGCGAACTAAACGGCGGGTGCCAGAAAAGTGCCCGGCGAGACGTGTAGGAGGCAAGAGTGCCGCGCTAAAGGCCGCGGCGCTACATTTACACCAAACATGGTGGCGTCGCGGTGGGTAGTGCCGGGTAAGAACCGTCGAGGTCGCTATTCGTCGCGTACCAGGACTGGCGGATCCGGCTTGACGGAATTTTTGCTGTTGTAATATTAGTTATGGTTTAATATCGCCGCCTTGAGTTTAGGCTCCGTAAGGGATTCGTTCACCCAGCCCTGACCGTATCCTCCTCTCAATGCTTGGGACCCAGGTCTTGCCGCAGGTCCAAGAATGTTCGCGAACAGCAGCGGAAAATACTGCGCCGCTTCCGATGTGGTGCGCCGAACTTAACTTTATTGACTGACCTAAACGGAGCCGAGATGAAACTATCAGCGAGAGTCCGCGCGAATTCTAAGAGAATCCTCCAGGTCTTCCTGGTGCTGTTCATCGCGGTGCAACTATCGTCGTGCTTTCTTTTGCTTCTCGACGAGGACGAATTCTGGGACGTGGTGTTGGATTTTCTCAGCATTCCAAATACCCCGTTCCTCAAGCACGCTCAAGAAATTGGGTCCAGGCTGCGCCCTTTCGGCACCGAAAGCACGCCGGCCAATCCTGCAAACTTGCAAGTTGCTCCCTTCTTCGGAAATCTCTCTGTCGTCACCCTGTCTCCCACGGCTCCGCTGCACGATAATTTTATATTGTCTCGTCAGGCCGACTGTTCGATCTCATTTCTGGAAGCGGCGATCGCCGTGAATGCCAATCAGACCGCGTTAACCATCACACCGGATGCGCCGGTTCCGCACTACGAAAAAACGATTCACAACAATGCGTTCCTCACCACTACGCCGGACGTTTTTCCGCACGGTTGCACCGACGTCATGAACGGAAACAGTTCGCGTGTGCTGGTGACACTCGGGCTGGAGAAAAACGGAGGCGAACTCGTCGCTACCCTGGGCAACGGTGGAATCGTCACTTCCGCCGTGAAGGCGGACGGAACGTTCACAAAGCCGGTCATTTTGCCTACAACGAATCCCCCGTTGAGCGTGATTGGCGCGGATTTGAATAAGGACGGAAATCCCGATGTGGTCGCAGTAACTTCCAGCGGGCTTCAATCTACCGTGGTTGTATTTCTGGGGAATGCGGACGGTTCTTTCCAGCCGGGAGTCAGTCTCGCGCTTCCCGGTGAGGCTGCGCAAGTCGCGGTCATCGACGATCTGAACGGCGACGGCAAACTGGACATCCTCGCGAGCTCATCCAGTCCCTCGCCGTTTGCATTTACCGTCTTCTTCGGGAACGGCGATGGAACTTTCAAGCCGGGACAGAACGTGACGCCCGCGGGCGTCGCTCTCGGCTTCAACACCACATTTATCACCGCCGACCTGAGAGGAATTTCGAAGAAGGACATCGTCGCCGCCAATGGCCAGGTATTCCTGGGCGCCGGCGACGGAGTTACTTACACCCTGGTGCCCACAGCTGCATTTACCCCGTCAAATACGGGCACGAGTCAGTATGCTCCCTCGATTGTCGCTGCTGATTTCAACAACGACGGAAAGCTGGACCTGGCAACCAACGACGGCGTAACGATTCGATTGTTCAAGGGGAACGGTGACGGAACGTTCGTCGCCGGGCCGGCCTACGCCACAATTCCGGACTTCGGGTTCATGATCGCGACGGACCTTGATGGAGACGGCAATATCGACCTCTGGAGCGGATTCGGAGGCAACGGAATTTACGCCGGCAGCGACACCAACCTCGCTTACGCGCTTATGGGAAATGGAGACGGAACGTTCCAAGGCGCGCGAAGTTTGCCGATCAGTTTTACCGGCGGGAATTTCGCGAATTTGGATAATGGCGCGGTGCCCGCGTTGATCGGGCCGGATCCCAGCAACCCGGGCACTCTGTCGTTTATCACCGAGCTAGCGCAGGCTAACGGAACGTTCAAATCTGGACCCACCCTCGTTCCGCCGAATGACGGCGCAGATTCCTGGGCCTTGGGCGATTTCAACGGAGACGGTAAAGCCGACCTAATTTTTCTAAACATAAACCCAAACACTCCGGGGTTCTACGTGGCGCTCGGAAACGGAGACGGCAGCTTCCAGACTCCCGTTTTCACCGCGGCGCCCGCCCTTGCGGGAGCCGGCAATATCGACATCAACGAAGTGTTGAGCGGGATTCAGATAGCTGATTTCAACCACGACGGAAAATTGGATATCGCCTACAGCTTTTCCGACCAAGGCAGCGTATCGCAACTTTTCCTGCAAGGTTTTGCGGTGCAATTGGGCAAGGGCGACGGCACATTCCAAGCGCCCGTGATCACTACGACCTTTTCAAGTTTGACCGCGCCGCAGGTTTTCTTCAGCAACATGCTTTGCACCGTGGCGGACGTCAACGGTGACAATTTCCCGGATGTATTTATGGTGGTACCAACCGGCATTGTGAACGGCGAACTGGAGGAGCAAACGGAGTTGTTCGTGGGGAAAGGCGACGGCAGTTTCAAGACGGCCAGCATCCCGACGCTGACTCCCAATATCAGACCATTAGTGACGAATGGCACTGTAGCTTCACCGTTCGTCATCGCGGATTTGAACGGTGATGGGAAAGTAGATTTGATAGCGGGCGGCTCTTCGGCGGACGGAACCACACCCGAACTCGCTATCGCGCTGGGGAATGGCGACGGTACATTTCAGGCGCCCATGATTCTGACGCTTGAGGGATTTGGCTTCGTCAATGGCGTTGGGCTCGCGGATTTCGACCACGACGGAAAACTCGACCTTTTTGTCGGCGGAACTACCGAAGCCTTCGGAGGATTCTTCCCCGGCAATGGCAACGGGACGTTCCAAACAGTTGCGACTCCCGGCGCCGCAACCGTTACTCCGCCTCTCACTCTCGCGCTACAGGCGGCTGGATCTACGATCGCTACCGATTTGAACGGCGACGGCAAACCCGATTTGATTGTCGGCCCCGTGGTGTTGTTGAACGAAAACGGGTCCATAGCGCCCGTTCTTCCATCGACCACTACAACGGTCACGTCTTCGCTCAATCCAGCGACAGTCGGGGCTAACGTCACGTTCACGGCGACGGTCTCGTCGGCCACGGCCGGAGCCATCACCGGTAACGTCATATTTTTCGATGGCGCGTTACAGATTGGCGGCCAGGTGACACTCGGCGCCGACGGCTCGGCTACAGAGACGACCGCGGGCCTGACGGCTGGGACGCACTCGATCACGGCGCAGTACAGCGGTGACCCGAATTTCGCCGGGAGCACTTCGCCGATACTCACGGAAACTATAAACGCAGCAGCCCAGGCGGCAACCTCGATAACGATCGTTTCTACACTGAACCCTTCTATTCTCGGCGGGACTGTCGGCTTTGACGCAACTGTGACTTCAGCAACAGCCGGAACCATAACTGGAACCGTTACGTTCTTCGACGGCGCCAATTCGCTGGGAAGCGCTCCGTTGCAAGCGGGCGGAGTAACGGACCTCTTCACTTCCACGTTCGTTTTAGGCGCGAATACGATCACGGCGAAATACAGCGGCGACGCGAACTTCGCGGCGAGCACTTCCCCTCCGATAACGCAAACTGTGAATGCGCCGCCGTTGGTTGGCAGCACCACCACACTCACCGGTCCTGCGACTGCGGCGATCGGAGCGAGCGTTACATTTATGGCTAGCGTGACGCCTGCCAGCGGTACGAAAGTGCCCACCGGAACAGTCACGTTCGCCAACGGCGCGACGACTCTGGGGACCGGCACGCTGAACGGGTCAGGCTCGACAAGTTTCTCGACCACCACGCTGCCTGCCGGCACGAATTCGATCACGGCGAAGTATAGCGGTGACGCGAATTTCTCCACGTCCACATCGGCTCCGCTTTCGATCAGCATTACTGGCGGGGGAACTTTTACGCTTTCGGTGGCGCCATCGAGTGTCACGGTGACCGACACGCAGCCGGGCTTGGCTGCGGTTACCGTAACGCCCGCGAACGGATTCAACCAGCCCGTGCAATTTTCGTGCACAGGCGCGCCGGAAGGAGTCGATTGCGAGTTTGAGCCGAATTCGGTGACGCCAAATGGCGGACCGGTTACAACGATGCTCTCGGTGACCGAGGGTGAACAGCCGGCAGCGCGCAGAAGAAAAGCGGGCGTATGGAACGGCCCCGCGGGATTGGGCGGGTCAAGCTGGTTTGCGAGCGATCCGATTTTCGCCGCGCAGTCTCGCCGGCTCTTTTTGGTTTTCGGAGTTTTCGCAACGCTTCTTGCGGGTTTGTCGCGGCGAAAACAATTTCCGACTGCTCGCGGCAGGGTGCGAGTAGCATTCGCAACCGTCCCGCTGCTTCTGTTCGCCGCGTTGTTGGGGGGCTGCACCAACACTCCGCATGCGAAAACCACGGCGACGATTACTATCGTGGGCACCGGCCCGAACAATCAAATGGTCACCGTCCCCATCACCGTCACCATAAAGAAATAAACGCCGCACCCGGCGGAATCAGCGGCTAACGGGCAGATTCTTTCGCGGCAGGTTATTGCAGCTTGGCGTATTCGGCTTTTGCTTGCTTCAGGATGGGGATGTCGGGGTCGGCGTCTTTCCATAGCGTGAGGAAATCTTTGTAGGCGGCGATTGCTCGCACGCGCGCGGCGTCGGCATCCGCGCCTTGCGAAGTTTTCGCTTGCAGAGCGTTCGCGCGAGCCACGCCCAGACGCGCCAGCGCTCCCGTCCAGCAGTTCCAGACGATGCCGCTGTGATCGAGAATCTTTTGAAACTCAACGGCGGCAGGACTGCCTTGTCCGGCTGCCAAGTATGCTAGTCCGCGCACATACGTGGGATAGAGGCAGGAAATGTTGGCCACGAACGCGATCTGCCCCAACTCCAGCGGTGATGTAGCA
>Ga0209330_1000137_pt1 | contig 36281 bp, 29 predicted proteins | sample JacPinW_OM2H0_O3_FD_187969 | JGI IMG/M metagenome (GOLD analysis project Ga0209330, IMG submission 187969) | Forest soil microbial communities from Algoma, Ontario, Canada - Jack Pine, Ontario site 1_JW_OM2H0_O3 (SPAdes) (version 2) | ecosystem: Environmental > Terrestrial > Soil > Boreal... | reverse complement strand
AGTCCACATCTGGCTGGAGAAGCTCCCTATGGCATCTTGCCCTACCGCGGCCTGATCGCAGCCCTGCTGTTCCAAGCGTTTCTGGCCTTGGTTCTTCTGGTCATCCCCCGCGAAGTAGCCCGCCTCCGCCCCTATGCACCACCCCGCTTGCAGGCCGACGAAGTCATCTATTACTCCGGCGACGAATTGCCGCGCACCGGAGATTTGGGCGGCGCTCAATCCGGCACGGCTGGCCACGCCGGTGGTCAACAAGCCCACCACCGTACTCAGTCCATCAAGGTCGCGCGCGGCCAATCTCTCTCCCGCAAAATCGTCGACGCTCCTAATCTCAAACTTCCACCTTCAGCAGATGCAGTCGCTAACCTTCTCGCTTTCAAGTCGGTCCCCGGACCGCCCCCGTCCGAAGGCCTGCACTCTTCCCTCACCGCACCCCGGCTTCCGGTTAACGTGATTGCTCCCGCGATGGCGAGCATCGCCCGCGATCAATCCCGCCCCGGTCTGACCTTCAATTCCGTCGTAGCTCCGGCTCCAAGCTTTTCGTCCGATCGATCCCGCACTACGCCTTCTCTCACCGCATCGGTTGTCGCTCCCGCTCCCAGTGTGCAATCTGATCACCCACTCTTCGCTCCCAAGCTGGATTCGACCATCATCGCCCCAGCCCCGAATATTTCTCCTACCCGCGGCCGCACTACACCTTCCTTGAACGCAACCGTGATCTCTCCAGCGTCCACGCGGGTCTCTCGCGATCAGGCGCGCTCCGCTCCGACTCTTGCCGGCAGCGTAATCGCTCCCGCGCCGTCCACCGTCGCGCGCGAAGTTTCTCCATCGCGCGTGCAAATGAACAACGTTGCCATCGTGCCTCCGCCCGTCTCCGCTCCCGAACGCGAAACTTCGCGCATTGCAAAACTCAACCTGCCCGCACCCTCGGTCGTCGCACCGCCACCTTCCACCGATTCATCCCGCGACCTGCGCCGCATGGAAAGCGGCAGCGTCCATTCCTCCACGCCCGCCGTGGTTCCCCCACCCCCAACGCAGGCAGCCAATGGATCATTCGTCAGCAGCGTTATTGGCAAACTTTTCGGTACACAGGATGTCATCCCGCCCCCGCCCGCGGTATCTTCCACAGCCTCCGCCGGGTCATCCCGCAACACCTCAGGCAGATCCGGCACCGCTCTCGCCGCCAACGTCATCCCGCCTCCGCCGTCAGCAGGCGCCTCCGACACAAACCTCAGCCGCTTGCCCTCAGGACGATCTCAAGGCTCTGCGGGAATAATTCCTCCACCACCTTCCGTATCGGGGACCAGCGCGGGATCAGCCGGCACCGGATCGTCCTCCGGAAAATTCTCCGGAACGTCGCTCGCGGGCTCGAACCAGCTCGCGAACATCGTCCCGCCGCCTCCTTCGATCGGCACAGGCTCTAGCTCAGGCACCGGCGCCAGAAATTCCGGGGGCTCCGGAAACGGAGGTCTTCTCGCGAGCAACATTATCCCGCCCCCACCCTCAACCGGTTCTGGCGCTGGACTCTCCGGCTCCGGCAGAAGAGGCGCCGGCCTCGGCGGCGCTGGCGAAGTGGGCTCAGATCTGGCGCCGCCCAAAACAGCGGCGGGAAGCGCCGACAATTCCGGCGTAGTGCTATCGTCGGAGCCCGGCTCCAAACCCGGCATGCCCGGCACCGGTGGCAAGGGATCGCTCGCGATGTCGCCTTCCGGCAAGGACAAGCCTGGCCTCGGCGGTTCCGGCGGTGGGTCAGGCATCGGCACCGGTACCGGCCCGGGTAGCGGCATGACGGAGAAAACGACCGGCGAGGCTACTGGCGCAGGAAAATCAGGCGCAGGCCGCGGTTCCGATCCGAATGTCAATGTGCGCGCCGGAATCTCTCCCACTCCCGGCCCCGGCGGCGCCGGCACTGCTCCCACCGGAACCTCCGCCGCCCCCGGCGTCGACATTCGTGGCGGCAGCACGAACGTCGTCAATCTTCCCAGCTTCGATTCCGGCAACAGCAACGCCCCAACCCTGCCCGGACGTTCCTCGGTAAAAGGGGACCCAGGCCCCGCCATCACCATCGTTGCCACCTCTCGTTCCGGCGGCGCATTCGATTTCTACGGCAAGCTCCCGGGCGATAATTACACCGTCTATGTCGAGACCGCGATCGGCACTGTCGTCATGCAATTCGCCGAAGCCGATCCCGATTCGCACCCACATGCCGGAGTCCTTACCGGACCTCAAGGCCTTCGCACCGATCTTCCCCCAGGCCTTCCCCGCGCCCGCGTCGTCATCAAATGCAGACTCGACGCCTCAGGCAATCTGAAAAATTTGCAGGTCGTCGAGCCCGGTCCCGCCGCCATGACTGCAAAAATCATGGCCACGCTCCCCGCCTGGAAGTTCCGCCCTGCCACCCGTGGCGCCCAACCTGTTGAAGTCAATGCCCTCCTCGGCTTTAATATCGACACCAACGACCGTTACTAACTCGCCTTGACCCCTACGCGATGCATGTGAGATTATCGTTCGCTTTTCTAAGCAGGGCGATGCGCCATGGCAAATTTCCAAGGTTTTCCTAGCGGCCATGCCATATCCGGCAAGACCCTCCCGGTAGTGAAGTCTTCAATCAGTATCGGACTCTGGGGATATTTGGACTTCAATCAACACGAACTCGACGTAGTCGCAGTCGACCCTTGGAATCCTTCGCGCTCGTTCCCGGGCGTGACCACCCAGCCGGGAAAAACTGTGGGAAACAGCCGAATCTGGAACGTCACCAGCTCAGTCAGCGGCAAGGTCAGAATCGAGGCTCGGGTCGATGACGGCAGCACCTGGGACTGGGTAGAACTTCTTTTTACAGTCCCGCCCAACACTCCGGGGACTGACGATGATAAGCGCGACTTGCTCGCGGCCGTGCAGTCCGGTCAAATTGTAGGAGCCACCCAGCAAATCAAGGCTGTGCTCCAGAATGGCTATCTGGAAACATCGAGTGGAATAGTAACTTTGGCAGGCTCCATGTTTCCGGTCCTTGTCGCCCTTTCCAACACCGCAAAGCTCTCCTTACTAAGCCTCATGAGATACAACGAAGGACCTCATGGCAAAGTGCAGCCCGATGGGACCGCAGTCTGTTCTGCCATGGATATTGAGCAGTTTGGGCAGTTCCCTATCAATTTGATCAACGGAGACAACGTTGACAACACGATCGCCGGCATTGCCGGGGTGATCGGCGCGCTCCCTAGTGGTACCTACGCCTTTGGACTCACCCGTCCCAGTCGTATGGCTAGCGGACCGCCCATGCCCGATAAGGATGTATTTCTTCCGGTCAAGACCAGCGCCGACATTTATAAGGTCGGTTTTCCCTTGAACAATCCCACGCCTCAGTTTCGCAACGCGGACGCAGCCAAGGCGATCAACAGCGCGCTCACTCAAAACTCTGGAGTCCGAGTGAACCGCATGTTCCAGGACGGACCAGACCATATGCACCTGGAAGTAATTCAGGTTCCATGAATGGGGATTGAAACTTGGCCATAACCGGACGAAGGACTCTGCTGTAGGCAGCTGAATCAGAACCTTCAGAACACCCAACCGTTTGAAGCAGCGCTCAAAATTGTTCGGGCTTTAAGCTCCCGCTCACAGCCGCAACCGCGCCATCATCGCATACGCCCGCCGAAACCATACCCGCTCCCGGCGCCGCTGATATCCCGGCATCGTCGCTCTCTTTTCGATAATCTTCTGCACCCACTGCCGCGCCTCATCCACTCGCCCCTGCGCCTGCAGAAACTGCGCGTAGTTATAGTAAGTCTCGGAACTTGTAGAAATCTTTGTGGCCTGCTCAAAAAGTTTTCCAGCTTTTTCCGTCTGTCCAGTTTGCGCGTAAGCATGCGCTAGCAACCCTATTCCTCGATGAAAGTCATAACTAGGATCTGCTCCCACCGCCCGCTCCAGATCCGGTACCGCCGCGGCAAAGTCTCCCAACTCAACCTCCGCAACTCCTCGCCGGTAAAACGGATCGACCGAGTCCGACCGCTGCGAAATCGACCGGTCATAACATCCCCGAGCCTTGGCAAAATCCCCATCATCCAGATAGAGCAACCCCAACTCTTCATAGTTCCCCGCCGAGGGATTATCCAGGATCGCCCGCTCCAGCTCCCAGATCCTCCGCCGCCGCGGAAACATCTGAAAGGACGTTCGCAGCAATCCCGCATCCGGAATCACTTCCGCCACAATGTAAACCGTCGCTCCGATCCATCCCAGAAAAAGAATGACAAAAATCCAGTAAGTATCCGGCCGCCGGCGAATGAAATGCACAATCGCCACCGCCTGCAACAGAAATCCCCATCCGTGTAAAAAGAAGAAAAGTGATCCCATGTGAAAGCGCAATATATCAGAATCGCGGCGAGCGCTGTGGTCAGTATCTAACCAGATTCTCCCAGGCCGAGGAGCGCGTACTCGCCCGAACTGGTCCCGTCTTTCCGGTTCCCTCCCTGGCCTATGTCACAATAAAGAAGTGAAAGAGACCACCCTGCTGTCCGCGCCCGAACGCCAAGTCCCGAAGCCCGGTTCCATTCGCCTATTGGCCACCGACATCGACGGCACGCTGCTCAATCCACAGTTCCAGATTTCCGAAGGCGACCTTACCGCCCTCTGTCGCGCCCATGCCGCCGGCGTCGAAATCGTCCTCGTCACTGGACGCCGCCACAGCTTCGCTCTGCCCATCGCACAGCAACTTGGCTTCGATCTCTGGCTCATCAGCTCCAACGGCGCAGTAACCCGTTCCCTCAGCGGCGAAACCTTCCATCGCGACCTGATGCCCCGCGAGACCTGTCTCCGCCTCTGCACGGCCATGCAGGATTTCCGCGGCCATACCGTTCTGACTTTTGACCAGGAAACCAAAGGCGCCATCGTCATCGAGCACCTCGACGATCTCAACTCCAGTATCCGCCGCTGGCTCGAAAAGAATATGCAATATATCGATTTCGTCGTCCCCCTCGAAACCGCCCTCGTCACCGATCCCGTCCAAGCCATGTTCTGCGGCTCCATGTCCCGCATGGCCGACGCCCTGCGCGCTCTGCACGCCTCCGGCATGGACAACCGCATTACTATCCTGCGCACCGAATATCCGGAGCGCGATCTCTCTATGATCGACGTCCTCAATGCCGGCTGCTCCAAAGGCCACGCTCTGGCTCGCTGGACCGCCCACCGTGGCTTCCACCCCGAACAGGTCATGGCCATCGGTGACAACCATAACGACGTTGAAATGCTTGAGTTTGCCGGCCATCCAGTTATCATGGGAAATGCCTGCGAGGAACTTCGCTCTCGGGGCTGGAGCGTAACATTAGGCAATGACAAATGCGGCGTAGCCGCCGCCCTAGCGGAGGTAGTCGAAAGCTAGAGTTGAATTTAGGTTCGGTCCTTTGGGTGGCGCAGCGCTTCAGCGCTGTGATAAGCATCCTCAGAAACTCCGGGCTCTAGCCCCGGGGTACCTAACCTGGCGCGATCGAACATCCGAAATGAAAGGCCGATTCCAACTCGCGCTCGCTGCTCTGCTGCTCGCCGCTCTACCCTGCCTCGCCTCCGAGTCTGCCATCCTGCGCAACGGATTCTCCATCCGTCACGAGCGCCGCCAAATTATCGGCACCGTCACCCGCCTCTACATCGACGGAGATCAATCCAGTTTCGTCGACATCCCCACCGCCGAAATCGATCACTTCGAGTCCCTCCCCGACTCTCCAACTCCGCCCACCAATCCCCAACTCCCGAGTCTCCCGCACTCCTTCGATCTCACCCAGGCCGTAAAGGACGCCAGCGGAACCTACCGCCTCGATCCCGATCTGGTCACCAGCGTCATCCGCGCCGAAAGCGGATTCAATGTTCGCGCCGTCTCCCCCAAAGGCGCCCAGGGATTGATGCAGCTCATGCCCCAGACCGCCACCCAACTCGGCGTGAAGAATGCCTTCGACCCTCAAGCTAACGTCGAAGCCGGCACGCGTTATCTCCGCGAACTCCTCGAACGCTACAACTTCGATCTCATCAAGGCCCTTGCCGCCTACAACGCCGGGCCGCAGCGCGTCGAGCAATACAACGGAGTCCCGCCCTACTACGAAACCAAAGCCTACGTAGCCCGCATCGTTCGCGACTTCAACAAAAAGAAACTGGCCGCCAAGTCCGCCAAACCCTCGTCCGCCAAAAAGCCTACCGCCCCCGCTGCCGCGAATTAGCTCTCTTAAAAGGAGCGAAGCGGTTCGTCCCGCCTTCATAGGTTCAGACCCGAAAGTGCACCACCTTTCGGCAGCCAGAGGAACACAGATGGCGGGCTTAGACTAACTAAGGTGCGAGCAGCGCGGGTCGCGCCACGGGCTTACCGATCTCGATTGGGTCGAGAGTGAACGATCGCGAGATGAAATCGTTACCAACCAAGTTAAGTTGAATAGGAGACTCGAATGGCAATGGCTAAGACACGGTCCACAATGTTTTTGACTATGGGGTTATCGCTTCTGCTGCTGGGAACTCTTGCAGCTCAGGATCATGATCGCGACTCCGGCGAGTTTGTCATTCTCAACGCTCAATATGGCACCGAACACCAACACGTAGATGTCACCCGCCGGCTGCGAGAACTGGCCCGTCATGACCAGACTTTCCGCGTGGAGTACAACACCATCAATGCCGATCCTGCTCCCGGACGCGCGAAGATGCTGCGCGTGTATGCGCGTCAGCCTAATGGCCAGGAACGATTCTTTGATTTCCCCGACGGCAGCGTCTTTGACGGAGGCCGATTCAGTGGCTGGGGACGCGCCGACTGGGGCCAAGAAAATTGGAGCGGCGGCTGGAATGGCAGAGACGATCACGATGGCGACCATCGCGAGCTCCGAGAGCATCACGACGCGGGCGAATTCCTCATTCTCAGTGCGCAATACGGCACCGGGCGCCGCCATGTCGACGTCACCCGACAACTGAAGGAACTGGCGCGGCAAGACCAGACCTTTCAGATGGACAACCATACCTTTGGCATCGATCCAGACTACGGCCAGCACAAAGTGCTCCGCATTTATGCACGCGGTCCCGAAGGACACGAACGCATGTTCGAATATCCCGAACACAGTGTGATTGACGGATCGCAGTTCCGCGGCTGGGGCTCAGGCGAATGGAGCCGCGATGACGACCGCTGGAGCGGCCGATGGAACGGCGAAGAACACGACCGCCACTAATGTAAGACTCGCCAGTCGTATGAGGCCGTGTAAGGCCGCCATAAAGTAACCTAACCGTTGTGATTCCGAACCGGGCCGAAGGGCCCGGTGAGGAGCCTGCTGTTTGCCCTAACCGTCGCCGCGCAATCTGGAATCCCCACCAAAATATTATTTTGGGAGTTGACGCTTTCGAGTCCACTTCCCGCTGGCACTAAGATCTCCTCCGGGTGCACCCAACCCCTCGCCCTATTAGAATCTTCGGCTTGGCAGAAAACTCTCCGCCAAATCCGGCGCTCAAAGAACTGCGATACTGGGTTGAACCAAGGGCTTAGGGGCGCGGGGGGTGGGCTCCCCCGCCCGTCACGAGCTCGACCATGGCTGCAGCAATTGTGAGGGTGATGACGGTCCACAGCCGAACCAAGACAGCCCGCGCAGCTGGAGCTGCCGCCGCAGAGGGATGAGCCGGCCAACATTCCCCCAAAGTAACTCCAAGTAACTCATGGAGGCGAAAATTCAACCAGACTATTTCGATTAAGCCCAGCGCCCTCTTCCAGAGCCACGTGGAAGTTGATCCGGTGGCATTACAAATCCTCCACCGCCAACCGCGGTACGCTCAGGAATCCGCGTCAGCAAGTTCGGACCGATCTCCACACGGTCGTGAAATGCCTACACAAAATCCCTATAACCAGCTTTCTGCAGGATGATGTGGGAAGAACTTGTGTGCGCCTTGGGAGACCAACCGATGGACAACAAAACTCGATACACTCGGCCAGCTTTTGAACTGGGCCACCGGCTCACGCCGTAGCCAAGCTGATTGTCTTCTGTCCGACCTTTGCGCTTCAATACGGTCCGCAATTAACGCAGCGCAAGCCCTCAACGGCGGCCTCGACTCTCGGCTTGGGTTGACCGTAAGCCATCACTCCCGGGAGTTCGGAAATCTCGCCAATCCTCCGCCGTCCTGTTCTCGCTCAAATCTGAAAGTTCACGCCGCCTCCGCAAGCTATGCTGACTGGTGTCATCTGAATTACGCCCTCTGCAAGCTTCGGGGAAGAAAGCCCCTTTTCCTTTCAACGACTTACCCCACCCAATCCCCGAACCAACCGCTAAACCCCATTTTTCTCCCGTTCATTGGGATAAAGATGCTTATCCCCTTCGCCTCCCATAGGATAGCTACCGAAGATACCCAGGGAAAAGTGTAGGAACAGGTATACCAATTAGGTTCAATTCCCCGGGAGTACCACAGCCTTTTGGTAGGATCACAGGTTCCACCGAGAAGCCAGGTTCAAAGCTGCAGCATCAAAGGCCAAGAACCCAGCCCTTAAAACGAACGCAGTTGAGCCAGTGCTAGAAGCTAGGAGCCCTCAAAAGCATGCGCAAGCCGATCAAGTACGTAGAGAAAGCAGTCACCGTCGCCGCCAAAGGCGCTTGGGTTGTGTTCGATCGCTTGAATCGTATCAAGCAGAACCCTTCGCCCACCCCTAAATGGTCCGACAAGCCTCTGCTCAAGTCCTATGAAAAATCCAAGCCACCTCTCGGCTGGCCTCGCTCCACTGATTCGCTGTGCCCTAAGTGTGTCCCTGAAATTCGCCAGCAGATTCTCGACGGCAAACTTCCGCACGAAGTTTTGATGAATGAGAAAATCGGCGAGATCAAGGCCACCATTGTCGAGCGCGACGGCAAGATTCTGATGGTGAAAGACTGCCCCGTCCATGGCCACTTCGAAGATGTGATGTCCATCGACACCGATTTCTCCAAGCACCTCGAAGACGTTTTCCCCGGCCGCGACATCGTCGCACACAACGACGAGAAGCTTCACCACCACGGGTCGTCCACCGTGAAATATGGGCGCGGCTCCGTCCTCACCATCGATCTCACCAACCGCTGCAACATGATGTGCGATCCCTGCTTCATGGACGCCAACCAAGTCGGCTTCGTGCACGAACTGCAGTGGGAAGAAATCAAGACCATGCTTGACAACGCCATCACCATCAAGCCGCGTCGCCAGATGAGTGTGCAGTTCTCCGGCGGTGAGCCCACGTTGTCACCGTACTTCTTGGACGCCGTCCGCTACGCACGAAAGGTCGGATACAACTCGGTGCAAGCCGCCACCAACGGAATCGAATTCGCGAAAAGTTTTGAATTCTGCCAGCAGGCAGTAGAAGCCGGCATGCGCTACGCCTATCTTCAGTTCGATGGAATCGGCAATGCCGCCAACGCTCACCGCATGGTTGGCAACTTGTTCGACGTAAAACTAAAAGCCATTGAGAACTTGCACAAGGCCGGAGTCGAAATCGTTCCCGTAGTGACCATAGTTAACGGCATCAACAACGAACAAGTCGGCCGCATCATCAAGTTCGCGCTGGATAATCCGAAGACGATCGGCTTCTTGTCATTCCAACCCGTCTCGTTTACCGGCCGCGACGAAGCCGTCACCGACGACCGCCGCCAAGCCCAGCGCTACACGCTTTCTCACTTAGCCCACGACGTAAAAAATCAAACTGGCCTGGGCGAACCCAGCCGCGACTGGTTCCCAATTTCTTTTATGGGAACATTCAGCGATTGGGCAGACCTCATGCACGCCAACGACGTAAAAAACGACTGGGGCCAGCTCTCATGTGGTTGTCACCCTAATTGCGGGACTGGCATGGCGGTGATGATTGATAAGGAAACTAAGGAAGCGGTGCCGGTGACTGCGTTTTTGGCGGGGGATCAACTGGCTAAGGATATTGCAAAGGTGAATGATGCGGCGCGCGGGAAATTCCTGACGGTAGTGGGAATGGCCTTGTGTTTGATGAAGAATTACGATCCGTTTCAGTCGCCTACGCATTTCAAGTTGATGGATCTGTTGCGGAAGTTTGACAAGAACTTTAACGCTACGGGAAAGGATTACGGAAAGGTCGGTCCGGACCGAAGCGTTGAGGATGTGATGAAACGTCGGCAGGACCGGTGGAACTTCCTGTTCATCGCAGGGATGTGGTTTCAGGATTTGTTCAACTACGACTTCCGGCGGACTGAGCAGTGCATTATTCCTTATGCGACGCAGGAAGGAGAGATTTCGTTCTGCGCGTATAACACGGGCGTAGGCTGGCGGAACATCATTGAGAAGATGCACATGACGGCCACGCTTACCAAGTGGTACGAGGAGCACGGGCGGCACGAGATTTTCGCGGGTGGAAAGAAAGTGAAGATGGACGATGAGACCCATTCACTTCTGCTGCGCGAGAATATTGTGACGACGGAACTGCAGCACGATCTGGACAATTTAGGCATCGCGAAGAACGCGCGCGAGGAAAAGAAGCGGGCGCGGGATGCGAAAGCGGCTTTGTCGGTGGATCATTCGGAGAATCCGGTGCCGGGACATCGCGGGCCGCAGAAGAACGACGAAGCCTACAACGCGCGCATGGCAGCGATGTACCGCGAGGTTGTGTTGAAGGAGAAACCCATCGTTGCCGAGAATGGATTTATTCCCGTGGGTGCGCTGGGTAAAGCGAATGGGAATGGGGCGAGCGCTCCAAAGCCGGAAGTCGCCGAGCCAGTTGCGGGAGACTGAGGTGCTTCTGGCTTCTAGCTGAAATCAAAACGGGCCGCCTTCGGGCGGCCTGATTTTTTTATTTTACCAAGTGGGAGGAAAAACGGCTGGTGAAGCCACAAGCGGTCGGCGGGCAAACCAGCTCAACCGTCGTTTTTAGTTATTCCGAGCCGCAATAGCACTCTTGACGAAAATACCCGGGGATAGATTCGTAGTACCCGCCCCCGCAATAAACGCAAGCCTGTGCACAAGCCGCGCCGAGGATGGCCATTCCCAATACGTGGCACGACCCACAATCGTATAGGCGGCATCGTCTCCCGGCCCCTTCGACAAGATCAGGGCAGGCTCTTGTAGAGAACGCAAGGACGGAGCACGCGCCGTTCCGGAACCGGAAGGAAAACACGGAGGGCTGGGCGTCCCGTCCACTGTTGTCGTAGACGGGATGGCGCCGCTCGCGCGCTGACAACCAAGTCAAAGGCAGCGGACAGGAGTATCCGCTCCACACGGCAAGAACGGGCTTGCTGCGAGGCGGACCGCCGGGGTGGCTATCCCCTCATACTGAGGTCACATTATCCCCGAGCAAATAGGTGATGTGCTGTATTGCTGTCCGCGAAACGGCGCTGTTAGGGTAGCAATTTAATAATGATAGTGCATAGGGAATTGGGTAATTTTCGGGGAGTGTGATTTATGAAGAGTCTTACAAAGAGCTTGTTGTTGTGCGCCTCGGTTGCGTTGGCGGCGACGATGTTGGCGCAGACTAGTCCTGCTCCGATGTATCCGAACGATTCGCATCCCAGTCAGGCGCCGAATCCTGACCAAGACCGGGCTCCACAGGAGATGAATCAGAACACAGGGCAGAACGCTCCGGCACAGAACGACATGCCGGTGTTCCGCGTAACCGTGAGCGAGCGCACGACGAAGGCGGTGAATTACCGGCACCGCGGCGGTTCGACGGAAGTGGATTTTCGCGGCACCGAACTTATGCCGGAAGTGGGTGGGCATGCCAAGGTTGAGGGCAAAGGTGGACGGCTGAGCATTAACGCAGAGTTCACACACCTGGAGCCGGTTCGTAGTTTTGGAGGGCAGTTCCTCACGTATGTGCTCTGGGCGATCACTCCGGAGGGGCGAGCGCTGAACCTTGGCGAAGTGCTGCCCGGAGAGAATGGAAAAGACAAGTTGGATGTGACGACCGATCTGCAGGCGTTTGGAATGATCGTGACGGCCGAACCTTACTATTCGGTGACGCACCCGAGTAATAAAGTGATCGCGGAAAATATCATTCGGCAAGGAACGAAAGGCTTTGAGGAGCCGATTGTTGCGAAGTTTGATGTGCTGGAAGGCGGGCAGTATACGATCGACATTCCTGTAGATCAGTTGCCGTCGAGCCGCGCAAGTGAGAAGGTCCCGCTGGAGCTACTTGAGGCGCGCAATGCGGTGGTGATTGCGAAGGCGTCAGGGGCGCAGCAGTATGCTCCCGACAGTCTGACGAAAGCGGAGGATATGCTGCAGCGCGCGGAAGATTATTACCAGCGCAAGCAGGGGCGGACTCCGATCGGGACGGCAGCGCGCGGGGCCACACAGATGGCGGAAGATGCGCGGGTGCTGACATTGCGGCGCAAGGAGCAGGCGAAACTGGAGGCGGAACGACGGGCGCGCGAGGAGGCGCAGGCGAAGGCAGAGGCGGATGCGGCGGCGGCGCAACAGCAAGCCGCGCAAGCCCAGGCACAGTCCGATGAAGATGCACGGCGGCGGGCTGACGCCGAGGCGGCGCAGGCAGAGGCGCAGCGTCAGCAGGCTGCGGCTTTGGCACAGCAGCAGGCGGCGCAGGCGGCGGCAGCAGCGGCTCAACAGGCGGCTAATCAGGCTGAACAACAGCGGCAGGAAGCGGTTCGTCAAAAAGAAGAGATGCGGGCACGTCTGTTGGCGCAATTGAACCAAGTGCTGCAAACACGGGATACGGCGCGGGGGTTGATCGTCAGCATGCCGGATGTGTTATTTGATTTCAATAAATACACCTTGAAACCGGAGGCGCGGGAACGATTGGCGAGGATATCTGGAATCGTACTGGCCTATCCTGATCTGAAGTTGCAGGTCGAAGGCTATACGGATTCAATCGGCAGTGACGAATACAATCAGACTCTATCGGACAAACGAGCGGAAGCAGTGCGAGATTACATTGTCACCTCAGGAGTATCGATGAATAACGTGGTGGCGCGGGGCATGGGGAAGGCGGATCCGGTCGCGGATAACAGCACGGCGGCGGGGCGGCAGTTGAATCGACGCGTTGAGATGATCGTGTCCGGCGATGTGATTGGAAATGGCCGGGGCGGCGGCGAGGATCAGGGGCAGGGGCAACCGAATCCGCAATAGTGCGGCAACTCGAAGGAATATGCGACAAGAGCCTACTCCGACTTTTTTTTGAACAGAGTTGAAAGCTGTCGGCAATGTGCCCTCCTGTAGATTAGACGATCGCGTCCGCCAACTATGCCGCAAAGCAATTAAGGGCACAAGAGTCGGAGTTGCCCGAGATTTTCGCAGAGCTACGATCCGCTGCTCTTCGCGAGCATACTGAACCATTAAGAAGACTCTTGCCACCAGGTTGGTAGACAAAAGAAAAGATCAATCGCCGGACCGGCGGTCCGCCTGGCAGTCATTCCCAGTTTGCTGAATGTGCGCTAGCCGGCAGACCGAGCGCTTAAGCAACGATACGCTTCTAGCATGAGGAGGCTGTTTATGGATAGCTCGGTTCCTCAAAATGCAGCTTCGGCTGGGATGCGTTTCCATCGTCACATCCAGATTGTGCGTTGTAGCATCTGCGAACAGCTAGTGAGTGTGGAATCTGCCAAGTCTGACGAATACGGAAGAACGATTCATGAGGAGTGCTACGCGCTCAAGATGAAACTGAAGCAAGCCACTAGCTAGCCCGCAGCTTGATCCCTCCGATGGTTTCAGGCCGAAAGTCCAAAGGTCTTTCCCTTTCGGGTGCCCTAAACCTACTCTTCAAGTCTTTGGGCAGAAGAGATCCACCGTAGCCAAATGACAAAACCGGTTTGTTACAATTCTTGATATGAACCCACAAGGGTCCTTTGTCGATGTGCCGGCTGCGATCGAGGTGATCCGCGCCGGCCGCATGATCGTGGTGGTGGACGACGAAGACCGCGAGAACGAAGGGGATCTTACGCTGGCGGCCGAGAAAGTTACGCCTGAGGCTATCAACTTCATGGCCAAGTACGGACGTGGACTGATTTGTCTGGCCATGACGGAGGAGAGGCTGGATCATCTGCGCCTGGGGCCGATGAGCGCTGAGAATACTTCGCAATTCGGTACTGCGTTCTGCGAGACCATCGACGCGCGTGTGGGCGTGACAACAGGAATATCCGCGTATGATCGTGCGCGGACGATTCAGATGGCCATTGATCCTGCGACCAAGCCCTCAGACTTGGCGCGACCGGGTCACGTGTTCCCTCTTCGCGCACGAAAGGGCGGAGTGCTGGTGCGCGCGGGGCAAACTGAAGCCTCCGTCGATCTCGCGCGGCTGGCGGAAATGATTCCCGCAGGTATTATTTGCGAAATCATGAAGGATGACGGAACCATGGCGCGGGTTCCGGATCTGATCGAATTCTGTAACCAGCATGGATTGAAGATGCTGACGGTGGCGGAGCTGATCCGTTACCGGATGGCGCATGAACGCTATGTGCACCGTGTTGGCGAGGCTTTGGTGGATACGCGCTACGGGCAGTTTCGGCTGATCGCCTATGAGAGCGAAGTGGATGGTGGAGAGTCACACGTGGCGTTGATTCGTGGAGAAGTGGGGGACATTCACCAGAACAGCGACGCGCCGGTGCTGGTGCGCATGCACGCTCATTGCCTGATGGGCGACGTATTTGGATCCACCGGTTGCGAGTGTCATGCCACACTGGAGGGCTCGCTGCGACGGATTGCGCAAGAAGGGCGCGGGGCTTTGATCTACCTGCACCAGACTTCGCAGGGATTTTCAAAAGAGAAAATCGGAGAGCGGACCGCGTTGACGTTTCACCGGGGAAGGAAATTGCCGGCGCTGCTTGATAACGAACGCCAGACACAGCGCGAGATTGGAATCGGGGCGCAGATTCTTTCGGACCTGAACCTGAGGCGGATCCGGCTTCTGACGAACCGGCCGAAGAAAGTGGCGGCGCTCGAAGGATTCGGGATTGAGATTGTAGACCAGGTTCCCGTCGAGTTGAGCGAACTGCAGGCGGGTAAGGGCTGAATGCCGGAGGCGCGCCCTGGGATCGATTAAAAGGGCTTGCGCACCACCACTTCGCTGTCACGAATGAAAAACTGCGCGGAACACTTTTCGGATCCGCAGATGACGGGGACCAGACCGTTGATTTGCCGGCGGGTGATGAGTCCCAGCATACCGCAGGATGGGCAAGCTAGCACGGCCCAATAGGGATCTTCCTTTTCGCCGACTTCACCGGCATTTTCCAGCACAAAGACGGTTCCGGGCTGCATGTGTTCCGGGATCCATTCATTAATCAAGTCCAGTTCGCCGACCATGTTTCCCCCTTGTGAACCAAACCTTGTTAGCCAAAATTGGTAAACCAAATCCGCTTGCGAAACCACTTGCCTAGGAGACCTTTCTAGCACGCCGGCGCTCGCCCGACGCTATTACGGAAGTACTCGATTTTCTGGCGACGACCTCAGCGCGTACATGTCGGACGGCGTCGCTGAGGCAAACCCCAAGAATCGGCTGACTGGAATTTTTCAGGATATCGACGATTTGCCGCGCCGAGGTTTCGAGATAAAGGTGCGTGCCATCCGTGAGCAGGTGGACGTCGGAGCTGCGGCTGACGATGTCCGCCAAGCCCTTCTTGAATTCCCGGTCCAGAAAGCGCATGACCTTTCGTACTCCCTGGAGTGAAAAGCCTTTGCGCCGGAGTTCGCAGATGACCGCGACCTCGGTGAGGTTCTGCATGGAATACAGACGGCGACGGCCTTCTCTTTCTGGCTTCACGACGCCGCGTTCGTCCCACCACTGGAGCTGGCGGGCGGTGATGCCAGTCAGGGCAATCACATCATTGGAAGGAAATCGATCCTGCATTCGTCTCCGAGTATGTTTGAAACAATTTTCGAGCCCAATGTTTCAAACATTTTAGACACGAGTGGGCGCCAGTCAAGGAAGAATAGTAGGCGAGGGGTTAACTAGAAGAGTGCCTGACAGATTCAGGACAGCCGCCGCCGACGAAGTGGACGATTTCGAGGTGATCGCCGTCTTTCAGGATGGTCTGAGTCCAACGGTCGCGCGGGGCGATTTCGCGATTGAGTTCAATGGCGACGCGGTCGGACTTCATATCGAGCGATTCGATCAGCGCCGCGAGCGTGAATTGGGCGGACGGTGAGGGGTCCTCGAAGCTGCGGGCTTCTCCGTTTATGTGCAGTTTCATCACCCAGATTTTCTCACGGGGCCTGCTACGCCTACTCGGACTTGCGCAACACGAACTTGCGGGTCACGGTGCGGCCGTCGTGGTTGGCTTGAACGATGACGGAGGAGTCTGGTAAGGCGGACTCGTCGACCTCAATGGAGATTTCGGCGCCGCCTGTGGAATCGGTGGTCACCTGGGTATAAAAGGGTGCGGCGTCGACACGGGCGAAGCGAAAGGTAAGACGTGCGTTGGGGAGGGCGGATCCGCCTTCGGTGGCGCGCAATCGCATGGTCAGATTACGGTCCGCATGAACCGAAAGAGCATTTTCCCATTGGATGTCGAGTTGTTTAATGGCGGCTAAGGTTTCGGTTTCGGCGTGATCGAGGACGCTTTCCAACTTCCCTTCCCGGATGGCTTCGAGCACCAGGCGATGCTGGTCGCGCAACTGCTGCTCTTTTTGGGCATCGCTAAAACCGGCTTCCAGCGAGGTCGCGTAGGAAATTGCCTTCTTGCCGACGCACCTTCCGCGCATGAAGACTTGAGTCTGGAGCAATTTTTCGCTCTCCCGCGCCTCGCTTTGCACGTGATAGATGGTGTCACCGTGTTTTACGTCGGTATTGAAGCCAAAAATCATGAGTGAATCTGTAATTGGGCGATTAGGCGATTTTGCCTGAAAACTTGAACACCCTGAGCTTACAACGTTTGCGGGGTTATCAGGGTTTAGAATTTCAGCTATCCGAATTAAGCGATCGCAAACTGATCAAATTCTCCCTCCGTTCCCTTGACACTCGCGCGCACCAGCACCTAATCTAGAATGTTTAGTTCGCGCTTGGCGCGAATTATATATACGCTCGCCTATGCCAGACAATTACTTCGCAAGCTACCTGCCTTTCCTGATCCACATTCTGCTGGCGGGGGGGATTGCGACTGCCATTATCACGCTTTCCTGGCTGATTGGGCAGCGGAAACCGACTCGGGCAAAGATGTCTCCGTACGAATCGGGTATGACCCCGGTGGGCGATGCTCGGGGGCGTTTTTCGGTGAAGTTCTATCTGGTGGCGATGCTCTTTATTCTCTTCGACGTGGAAGCCATATTTCTTTATCCCTGGGCTGTGATTCTGCACGATCTCAAACATTTTGGGCTATGGGAAATGTTTGTATATATCGGGATTGTTCTCGTCGGATTTTTTTATGTGTGGAAAAAAGGCGTGCTGGATTGGGGTCCAGAGGCCGTGCGGCGGGGAACACAATAATGGCTTTGGCACCTGCGATCACCGATCTTGAGCAACTGAAGGGTCATCCGGCGGTGGCGCGACTGCTGGCCTGGAATCGAGCGGCGGTTACGGGAGTGAAGTTCGACCGCGATGAGATGTCGATTTACATCGATCGGGCGAATATTCGCGAGGTTTGCGCTCTGCTGCGTGATGACGCTGAGTGCGCGTTCAACTTCCTTTCCGACGTCACCTGCGTGGATTGGTATCCGGCGGAGCCTCGGTTTGAAGTGATCTACCATCTGTTGTCGATTCCTAATAAGGAGCGCGTGCGGCTAAAGGTTCAACTGGACAGTGTCAGTCCGGTGGTGGAGTCGCTGTGTTCGGTTTGGCCGGGGGCGAATTATTTTGAGCGGGAAGTTTTTGATTTGTTCGGGATCCGCTTCACAGGCCATCCTTACTTGCTTCGGCTTTTGATGCCTGAGGATTGGGAAGGCCATCCTTTGCGCAAAGATTATCCGGTGGAGGGCTACCGCTAGCCATGGCGCACCTGACACCCACGCTAGTTCTCGAACCCGGGCAGGATCGCACCATGATCCTGAACATGGGTCCGCAGCATCCCTCTACGCATGGCGTGCTGCGGGTTCTGCTGGAGATCGATGGCGAGACCGTGGTTCGGATCATGCCGGATATCGGATTCCTCCACACCGGAATTGAAAAGACGTGTGAGGCGAAGTTTTATCAACAGGTGGTGCCGCTGACCGACCGCATCGACTATCTCTGCCCCATGACCAACAATCTTTGCTACGTGTTGGCTGTGGAGAAACTCTTGGGGCTGGAGATTCCTCCCAAGGCGCAGTGGATGCGGGTTTTGATGAATGAGTTGACGCGCATCAATTCGCATCTGGTGTGGCTGGGAACGCACGCACTGGATATCGGCGCCATGACGGTGTTTCTATATTGCTTCCGCGAGCGGGAAGAAATTTTGAAGCTGTTCGAGGCGATCAGCGGCCAGCGCATGATGACCTCTTACTTTCGCATTGGAGGTCTGGCGCTGGAACCGCCGCTAGGATTTTTCGAGCGCGTGCAGGAGTTTGCCGGGCGTTTTCCCGAGAAGGTGGACGAGTACGAGAACCTTTTGACGGGAAATCCGATCTGGATGATGCGAACCAAGGGCGTGGCTCGGATGACTGCCGAAGATGCCATCGCTCTTGGCGCGAGCGGACCGACCCTGCGCGGAAGTGGCGTGGATATTGATCTACGCCGCGATATGCCTTACTCGGGCTATGAGAACTTCAAGTTCAAGGTTCCGGTGGGGCAGGAAGGCGACGTTTTTGCCCGTTACATGTGCCGCGTGCTGGAACTGCGGGAATCGATCAAAATTGTGCAACAGGCGCTCGATGGGATGCCGGAGGGGGCCATCAAAGCTGACGCTCCCGGCGTTGTGTTGCCGGACCGCGAGAAGATGAAGACGCAGATGGAAGCGCTCATCTATCACTTTAAGATTATTACGGAAGGTTTCGCAGTGCCTGCGGGCGAGGTTTATCAGGCAGTGGAGTCGCCCCGCGGCGAGATGGGCTACTACATCGTGAGCGATGGAACGGCTAAACCCTATCGCGTACACATGCGCGCCGCCTGTTTGGCGAACTTGCAGACCTTGCCGAAGATGTGCGAAGGGGGATTGATTGCCGATGTGGTTGCGGCCATTGGATCGATCGACATTGTGTTAGGGGAAATTGACCGGTGAGATTTTCTGACGAATTCGAAGCGCGGTTTGCCGAGATGGTTCCGCATTATCCAACCAAGCGGTCGGCGCTCGTACCAACCCTTCTTTATGCGCAGGATGAAATTGGATTTCTTTCCGATGAAGTGATCACGGAGCTGGCTGGGCGGCTTGATTTGAGGGAACTCGAAGTGCGGAACGTGATCAGCTATTACTCGATGCTGACAACCCACCCCCGCGGCAAGTTTAACGTGCAGATCTGCACGAATATCAGTTGCCTGGTGCGTGGCGGGGAAGAGATTTTGCAGCACTGTGCGAAGAGACTGGGTGTCGGTCACAAGGGTACTACGGCGGACGGATTGTTTACCCTGGAAGAAGTGGAATGCATTGGGGCATGCAGTTGGGCTCCGGCGGCGCAGGTGAACTACGATTTTCACGAGAACCTGACGACCGAGAAGATCGATAGCATTCTGGACGCATATCGAAAAAGTTAGAACATTTAGCAATTGAGTGATTTGGCAGTTCTGTAATTTGAAGCGCTTGAGTTGCGGATTTTCAACTTACTCAATTTCCACATTTATAAAATTAGGCAATGGCAACGCTGGTTTCCCATCCCGATGAAGTAAAGGTCGTCAGCCGGCGGTTCGGGCAAGGTGCGACCAATATTGACCGTTACCTCGAGCTAGACGGCTACAAGGCGCTGCAGAAGGCGCTTGGCATGGAAGCGGATGCCATTATTAATGAGGTTAAGAACTCCGGGCTGCGAGGGCGCGGTGGCGCGGGATTCTCGACGGGGATGAAGTGGTCTTTCGTTCCCAAGCAGTCGACCAAGCCGAAGTATGTGCTTTGCAACGGCGATGAAAGCGAGCCCGGGACTTGTAAAGACCGGCTGATTTTCGAGCATGATCCGCATGCGGTAATTGAAGGAGTGATGATCGCTGCTTTGGCGGTGGGCGCGGCCAGCGGATATATCTACATTCGCGGCGAATATCGATATCTGTCGATCATCATGCAGAAGGCGATTCGCGATGCTTATGCCAGGGGCTTCATCGGCAAGAACATTTTTGGCAGCGGCCGCGACCTTGACATCTATTGGCATGGTGGCGCCGGGGCGTATGAAGTCGGTGAAGAATCGGCGCTGATGGAATCGCTCGAGGGGAAGCGCGGCATCCCACGGATTCGGCCCCCATTTCCTGCGGTGGTGGGACTGTGGGGCGGGCCTACCGTCATTAATAATGCGGAGACTTTGGCGAACATTCCGCACATTGTTCTGGGCGGCGCGGATTGGTACGCAAAGCTGGGCACGCCGAAGAATGGTGGCACCCGGCTGTTCTGTCTGAGCGGAAATATTGCGAAGCCAGGCGTGTACGAACTGTCCATGGGTTACAACCTCAAAAAGATGATTTATGAAGTTGGCGGCGGGATTCCAGGCGGGCGCGGGTTGAAGGCGGTGGTGCCGGGAGGGTCGTCCTGTCCGGCGTTGAAGGCTGACGAGATCGACGTCGCGATGGATTTTGATTCGGTGGCGAAGGCAGGTTCGATGCTGGGATCGGGCGGCGTGGTGGTGGTCGACGACCAGCAATGCATAGTGAAATTCGCGCTGCGGACGATGAAGTTTTACAAGCATGAAAGTTGCGGATGGTGCATCCCCTGCCGCGAGGGCACGGATTGGCTGGAGAAGACACTGACTCGATTCCATCGCGGCGGCGGCGTGCGAAAAGATATCGATAACATGCAGTATCTCTCGGAGAATATGCTGGGCCGGACGTTTTGTCCGCTGGGCGATGCGGCGGCGATGCCGATTATCGCGTTCGTGAAAAAGTTCCGCAAAGAGTTTGAGGATCACTTGGAAGGCAGGCCTTGCCCTTATGAAAAACAGGGCATGGTGGAACCGGTGATGGCGTGACACCGCCTTATCGCCGCCTGGGCAAGAGTGCCCGCGCTACATAAATTACGGAATGCCGGCGAGACGCCGGCGCCACAAATATGGCTGACGTAACACTTACGGTTGACGGCAAGAAGGTGACGGCTCCCTCGGGGACGCTGCTGATCGAGGCTTGCAAACGTGTGGGCATTGAAGTGCCTTCGTTTTGCTATTACCCCAATCTTTCGCTGCAGGGCGCTTGCCGCATGTGTCTCGTGAAGATCGAGAAGATGCCCAAGCTGCAGACCGCGTGCACCACGGTGATCAGCGAGGGGATGATCGTGACCTCAGACAGCGAAGAGATTAAGCAGGCGCGCAAGTCGATGGTCGAACTTCTGTTGGGAAATCATCCGCTGGATTGCCCGGTATGCGATGCCGGCGGCGAGTGCGAACTCCAGGACATGACATTCTCCTATGGGGCGGCCGAATCGAAGTTCATGGAGACCAAGAATCATAAAGATGAGCAGCAGTGGTCGCCAGTTGTGTTCTTCGATCGTCCGCGATGCATCCTTTGTTACCGCTGCGTGCGCATCTGCGGTGAGGGCATGGACGTTTGGGCGCTGGGAGTACAGAACCGCGGCGTCAGTTCGATTATCGCGCCGAATAAGGAAGACCATCTGGAATGCGAAGAGTGCGGCATGTGCATCGACATTTGCCCTGTGGGGGCGCTTACTTCCGGGGCGTATCGCTATAAGACGCGTCCATGGGAGATGAAGCACGTCGGCACCATCTGCACGCATTGCGGGGATGGGTGCAAGACGACTTTGGGTGTGCGCCGCGCGGATACGGGCATGGAGATTGTTCGTGGCGACAATCGCGATAAGAGCGGAACCAACGGCGACTTCCTCTGCATCAAGGGACGATACGCGTTTGATTTTGCGAATCATGAACAGCGGCTCACGCGTCCGTTGATTCGCAAGAATGGAAAACTGGAACCGTCCACGTGGGAAGAAGCGTTTGCTTTGATCGGCAAGACATTTGCGGGAATTCGTGACGTAGAAGGCGGCAAAGCCATTGGAGTTGTGGGGTCCACGCGCACTACGAATGAAGAAGATTATCTTCTCTCCAAGTTCGCACGCGTAGTGCTGAAGACAAACAACGTCGATCACCACCGGACTGCTGACTTTCCTGCCCTGGCGACAGCGCTGCGCGGAAAGACAGATGCTACGGCTAGCATGGCGGAGGTCTCGACCGCGCCGGCCATTCTACTGATTGGGAATGATCCGACCGAACAGCATCCGCTGCTGGCGTGGCAGATTCGCAACAATGTGCGGCTGCACCGGGCAACGCTGTATGTGATCAATTCCAAGCCCATTAAGTTGCGGCGGCAGGCAACAAGCTTCACGCAGATCTCCCCCGGAAGCGAACCTCAAGTTGCTGAGTTTTTCAGCGGGAACGACGCCGCTGCGGATGGACTGGTCAGTTCATCCATAAATATAAATAAGGATGGGTGGATTGCGCTGCGCGAGAGGCTACGCGGCGAAACGAATTTGGTGATCGCGTTTGGTGGTGAGCTTCGGGGAGAGGATATAGCCAATCTCGTAAAGTTTGGCTCCCAAATCTCAGGCGCCAAGTTCGTGTGCCTCGCCGACTACGCAAATTCGCGCGGAGCGGCAGACATGGGGCTCTATCCCGAGTTGCTGCCTGGATATCACCCGATCGCCGGAAGCAGCGAGTTCCATCAAGAATGGGGAGGAATTCCGCAGACCGCGGGCCTCGATTTGACGGGCATGGTGGATGCGGGACAATCTGGCAAGTTGAAGGCGCTTTATGTAGTGGGATCGAATCCGGTAGGGAGGTTGAACATCGACCCATTCGCGTTTTCGAAGAGCTTCGTCGTGGTGCAGGACATGTTCCTGACCGAGACCGCAGTGATCGCCGATGTGGTGCTGCCCGCCGCGAATGCTTACGAGAAGTCGGGCACGTTCACCAATACTTCCGGCGACGTGCAGTTAGTGAAAAAAGCGGGCGAGGTTACTGGAACGAAGAGCGATTTCGAAATGATCGTGCGCATCGCCGACGCCATGGGCTTTGACGTCCGCAAGCTGGTACCGTTTGGCGGCGGAACGCATGCGGACATGGGACAGTCGCGCGGAGCGCAATCGGGCGAGGCCGACCGTCACGCGGTATGGCTTGAGGCTCACGGACTGGAGCCGAAGATGAGCCCGTTCGATCCGACTGCGATTCTGGATGAGATCCAGCGGCTGGTTCCTGGATATGACGTGTCCCGCATGAATCTGCTGGCGGGCAATAGCCAGCATACTTCATTGGCCAAATCTGGCGCCGGAGTTGCGCATCGGGCGGAATCGATAGAACCCGCGAACGATGACCTTTTCAGTTCCGGAACTTTGGGACGCTACTCACGCGCGTTGAAGTCGGTGGTGGAGAGCCACGAAGCGCAGCCTGCCGAAGTCGCGGCAGACTGATTCACGTATTGACGATGGCAGCATCTGGAGAGGAACCAAGGCCTTGTCGGTTGGCGTTTTCATACTCGTGTCGGCAATCAAGTCGCTGATCGTTCTGTTCGCGCTTCTTACCGCGGTGGCATACACGGTATGGTTGGAACGAAAGGTGGTGGGCCACATGCAGAATCGGTGGGGACCCACGCGGGTAGGGCCGTTTGGACTGCTGCAGCCTGCGGCCGACGGACTGAAGTTTTTGTTTAAAGAAGATCTGACTCCGCCGCACGTTTACAAGCCATTATTCCTGGCGGCGCCGATGATGGCGGTGATCTTCGCTCTAACTTCGATTTCTGTGATACCGTTCGGCAATTCGATCCCGCTTTTTGGCTACAACATTCCGCTGCAAATTACAGATGTAAACATTGGCCTGTTGCTGATTCTGGGCGTGACCTCGATGGGTGTCTACGGAGTGGCGCTCGCGGGATGGTCGTCGAATAACAAATATTCGCTGCTGGGGGGACTTCGCGCCAGTGCGCAGATGGTCAGTTATGAAATTGCGCTGGGACTTTCGCTGGTCGGAGTGCTGATCCAGTCCGGCAGTTTCAGCCTGCGGACGATTGTCGATGCGCAGGGCGGCCGGTTTCTCGGCTTCATACCCCGATGGAATATTTTTCACGGGCAGTTTGTCGCGTTCTTCATTTACTTGATGGCGGCCTATGCGGAAACCAATCGCATTCCCTTTGATCTACCCGAAGCCGAGACCGAATTGGTCGCTGGCTATCATACTGAATACAGTTCCATGAAGTTCGCCATGTTTTTTATGGCTGAGTACGCCAACATGATCACGGTGGCTTGTCTGGCAACGTTGTTATTTTTTGGCGGATGGCATGGGCCGCTGTTGGGGCCGCCGCTGGTGCAGGCGGTGCTGCCGGTATTTTGGTTTCTAGCTAAGGTTTTCTGTTTTCTCTTTCTGTATATCTGGGTGCGCGGGACGTTGCCGCGCTTCCGCTATGACCAACTGATGTCGTTTGGCTGGAAGTTTCTGTTGCCGCTGGCGATTGCGAACCTGGTGGCCACGGCGATTGCTGTGGCCTGGTAGAACTGTTTCGATGAGTTTCCACCTCATTTTGTTTCTGGCATTCGGGGCAGTTTGCGTTGGCGGGTCGGTCAACTTGCTGGCGCAGCGGCACCCGATCAACAGCGCGCTTTCGCTGATCGCAGTGATGGCGGCGCTAGCCGGCGAATACCTGCTACTGGGCGCGGAGTTCGTCGCTGCGGTGCAGGTCATCGTTTATGCGGGCGCGATCATGGTTTTGTTTGTGTTCGTTATCATGTTGCTGAACGCGGGCGAAGAGGAAGAGACCAAAGGAAGCCGGGTCGCTCTTCTATTAGGAGTGCCCGGCGTGCTGACCGCCAGCGTGCTCATGGCGTGGGTGGTACTGCGGCACTCAGGGACCGAAGCTGTGGCCATCGGCGCATTGCCCGGGCATCCGACCGATATTGCGCAACTTCTCTTTCACGATTTTCTGTTGCCGTTTGAAGTCACTTCCGTGTTGATCTTGATCGCCATCATGGGCGCCGTAGTGCTGGCCAGCAAGCCGGAGTCTGCGGCGAGGAAGGTGGACTGATGGTACCGCTATCTTATTACTTGCTGCTCAGCGGATTTTTGTTTGGCTGTGGCGTGGCCGGATTCCTGATCAAACGAAACATCATCACCATCTTCATGTCGATTGAGCTGATGCTGAATGGGGTCAACCTTTCGTTCGTTGCGTTTGCGGCGCACTGGCACTCGCTGGCAGGCCAGGTTTTTGTTTTCTTCGTCATGGTCGTGGCGGCTGCGGAAAGCGCTGTGGGACTGGCAATCATTATTGCGGTGTATCGTACACGCGAGACTTTGAACGTGGATCAGGTGAACCTGCTCAAGCTATGAACCCGATGCTCAATCTCTGGCTGATCCCGATCCTGCCGCTGGCGGGGGCGGCGATTAACGGCTTTTTCGGGAAGAGGTCTTCGCGGCGCGCCGTGACCACCATCGCATTGCTTTTGAGCGGGGCTGCGTTTGCGATGGCTTTGTGGGTCACGATGCGCTTTTCGTCGTTATCAGTTCCCTACCACGAGAATCTGGCGCACTGGATTCGCTCAGGAAGTTTCACCGTTGACTTTGCCTTCTATCTTGATCAACTCTCGCTCGTAATGCTGCTGGTAGTGAGTGGGGTTGGATTTCTGATTCACATTTACTCCGTCGGCTACATGTGGGACGATCCCGGCTACTACCGGTTTTTCAGCTATCTCAATCTGTTCATGTTTTTCATGCTGACGCTGGTGCTGGCTGACAACTACCTGGTGATGTTCATTGGCTGGGAAGGCGTGGGTCTGGCGTCGTATCTGCTGATCGGGTTCTGGTTCACCAAGGATTCGGCGGCGGCGGCGGGCAAAAAGGCGTTCATTGTAAATCGCATTGGCGACTTTGGATTTCTGATCGCACTGTTTCTGTTGATCAAGCATTTTGGCTCATTGAATTTTGATCAGGTGTTCCAGAGGGTTATGCCTCTGGGTGCGGAAAAGGCGGGCGCTGGGCTGCTTACTGCCATCGGGATTCTGCTGATGGTGGGAGCGTGCGGCAAGTCGGCGCAGATTCCGCTTTATATCTGGCTTCCGGACGCGATGGAGGGTCCGACGCCAGTTTCGGCTTTGATCCACGCTGCGACCATGGTGACGGCGGGCGTCTACATGGTTTCGCGGTCGCACGTGATTTTTGAGCGGGCGCCGATGGCACTGACAGTAGTCGCGATCATCGGAACGCTGACTGCTTTTTTCGCCGCGACGATCGGTGTGGTGCAGACTGACATAAAGAAAGTTCTCGCTTACTCGACCGTTTCTCAGCTCGGATACATGTTCATGGCTTGCGGCGTGGGCGCGTTCTCTGCCGGAATTTTCCACTTGATGACACACGCATTCTTTAAGGGTCTGCTATTTCTCGCCGCTGGGTCAGTGATTCATGCGGTAGGCGGCGAGCAGGATATGCGCAAGATGGGCGGGCTACGGACGAAGATTCCATGGACGTTCTGGACGATGACTGCGGGCACATTGGCCATTGCTGGCATTCCGGGGCTGGCTGGATTTTTCAGCAAAGATGAGATCCTGTGGCGCGCCTACCAGGCGAGTTGGGTTTACTGGCTGGTGGGATTGACTACGGCATTCGTTACTTCGTTCTACATGTTCCGGCTTTGGTTCATGACCTTCTTTGGCGAATATCGTGGCGAGGCGCAAGATCATTCTGCTCACGATGCGCATGGAGGCCACGGCCACGGCGGCATTCACGAGAGTCCGAGAGTGATGGTGATCCCGCTGGTGATTCTGGCGGTGCTCTCGGTGGTGGGTGGCTATGTTGGCGTGCCCGGGTCGTTGGGCGGCAATAATCGATTTGATAGGTTTCTCGGTCCGGTTTTTCATGGCAGCGCCCCGGCGGATACGCAGCAGGCTCCGATGGGTGAGAGGGGGGCGACGGAGCAGGAGAACGAGGGGCCTGAGCCGAAGAGTGGAGTTTCGACTGAGCTGATTTTTACTGCGATCTCGGTGGCGGCGGCGCTGCTCGGCTTAGGACTCGCGTGGCACCTTTATTATCGAAATCCGCACTTGCCGGAAAAGATTGCAGCTTCGATGTCGGGAACATATCAGACGCTGCTACACAAGTACTACGTAGACGAATTGTATGGCGCTCTTTTTGTCAGGCCGCTGATCAACGGCTCTACTCGAATTCTTTGGCAAGGGGTGGATCGAAAGATCATCGATGCGGCAGTGAACGATGCGGGAGACGGGGCGAGGAATGTCTCGGATGAAGTGCGCCACATGCAGTCCGGCAACATTCGTTCGTATGCGGGATGGGTTGCAGCTGGGTCGGCTGTGGTCATTGCCTTCATGATCTGGATGTGGACGGGAGCACGATGAGCACGGCCAATCTCAGCTCCATCATTCTGACGTTAGTGACGTTCCTTCCTCTGGCGGGAGGATTTCTTCTGATGGTTTTTCCCCGGCGCGACCGGGACATTCGGATTTTTGCGCTGGTCATTTCGCTTCTGACATTCGTGCTCTCTCTGCATCTGCCAGTCTATTTTCATCGTGGGCAAAGCGATTTTCAGTATGAGATCGACCGGCCCTGGGTCTCGACTCCCAATATCCACTACCACATGGGCGTGGACGGCATCTCTTTGTGGCTGGTGGCGCTGACCACCTTTCTGACGCCGCTGTGCGTGCTGATTTCCTGGAAGTCGATTCACGAGCGGGTTAAAGAATTCTTCATCCTGCTGCTAATTCTGGAAACAGCGCTGATCGGTGTCTTCACTTCACTCGATCTGTTTCTGTTTTACTTCTTCTGGGAAGCAACGCTGATTCCGATGGCGCTGCTGATCGGCATTTTTGGTCACGAGCGCAAAGTTTATGCTGCCGTGAAATTTTTCATGTACACCATGATCGGGTCGGTGTTCATGCTGGCCGCGATTCTGTGGCTATATGCGCATACCGGCAGCTTTGATTTTGTCGTGATTCGTGACCAGATCGCCAGCGGCGCTGTGTCCGGGTTCCCGGCGGCCGCGCAGTGGCTATTCCTCGGATTCTTTCTGGCTTTCGCCGTGAAGGTTCCTCTGTTCCCTTTCCACACCTGGCTGCCCGATGCTCACGTTGAGGCGCCCACGGCGGGATCAGTGTTGCTCGCCGGGGTCCTGCTCAAGATGGGAACCTACGGATTATTGCGCTTCAACCTCGGACTGTTCCCGGAGCAATCGCGGCACAACGCTCCCTGGGTCATGACGCTCGCGTTAATTGGAATCATCTACGGAGCGCTGGTAGCGATGGTGCAGCCCAACATGAAGAAGCTGATAGCGTACTCATCGGTCAGCCATCTTGGATTCGTGGTGCTGGGAATTTTCAGCTTTACGCAGGCGGGGCTAAATGGCGCAATGTTCGTAATGCTGGCTCACGGAATTTCTACGGGCGGACTCTTCATGCTGGCAGGGATTCTGCACGAACGTCGTCATACCTACGAGATCAGCGAGTTTGGCGGACTGGCGTCGCCCATGCCGGTGTATGCCACGACCTACCTGGCGGTCGTGCTGGCGTCGGCTGGGCTGCCATTGCTGAATGGATTCATCGGTGAATTTCTGGTGTTGAGCGGCGCGTTCCAGGCCAGGCCGGTTTTCGGCATACTCGCGGCCACCGGCGTGATTTGGAGCGCGGTATATCTGCTGTGGATGTACCAGCGAGTGTTTTACGGTAAGGTCACGCAGGCAGTGAACAACTCGTTGAGCGACCTTTCGGGATTCGAAAAGTGGGCGGTGTGGCCGTGTGCCGCGGCGGCGCTGGCGATGGGAGTCGCTCCCATCCTCTGGCTGGCAGCGATTGATCCGGCGGTGCAGGCGGCGCTCATGCCATTCCTACGAGTGGCTGGCCGTGTGGGGGGACAATGACCGCCGTCGCATTGGGCGCCGAGGCGATGATTACCGCTTTCATCCCTGCCTACTCGCAAGTGCTACCGCAGAGTGCCGATTACGTTCGGATCCTGCCGGAAATCGTGCTCTCGATTTGCGGCATCATCGTAATGCTGATGGAACCGCTCCTCGACGAGCGGACCGGGCAAAGAGTTCTTGGGCGGATTGCATTCGTGGGCAGCCTTGCGGGAATTGCAGCGACGTGGTTCATGGCACAGTCTCCGGGGACCGCCTTCTGGAACATGGTGCAGGTAGATGGGTTCAGCGTTTTTTTTCATGTACTGGTGATTGCAATCGCAGCCGTCGTCATTCTCAGCTCTTACGAATACATGAGCGTGCAGCGGATTCGTGCCGGAGAATACTATGCTCTGATTCTTTTCGGCGTCGTTGGCATGGCCTTGATGTCGTCGGCTGTGGAACTTGTTCTGATTTTCATCGCGCTGGAGATTTCTTCGATCTCGTCTTACGTGCTTACGGGATTTCGGCGGCATGAGGCGGCCAGCGCGGAAGCCTCGCTGAAGTATTTTTTGCTGGGATCATTCGCCACGGCATTTTTTCTGTACGGAGTGGCGTTGATGTTCGGGGCTACAGGATCAACGAACATCGACGAGATCAGCAGGACCTTGCAGAGCGGTCCAATTCCATTGCTGGCATTCGTTGCAGTAGCAATGATGTTTGTGGGTTTGGGATTCAAGGTGGCGGCTGCGCCCTTCCACGTGTGGACCCCCGACGTGTATGAAGGAGCTCCTGCACCGATTGTGGGTTTGATGTCGACTGCGCCGAAGGCCGCCGCGTTCGCCGTGTTGTTACGCGTTGTCTTCGTGATCAACGTACCCGGAAACTTTTGGCTGGTATGGGTTTCGGCAGCGCTTTCCATGACCCTAGGCAACGTGGGTGCATTGGTTCAGAACAACGTGAAGCGACTGCTGGCGTATTCCTCGATTGCGCATGCGGGATACTTGCTGGTAGCTTTCGCAGCCACCCCAGCTATGGGGACCTCAGCGGCCATGTTCTACGCGGCAAGTTATGCTGCGATGAACCTGGGCGCGTTTGCAGTCGTCAGCCACTTCGCAAACGCAGGCGAACGCTATGTGACGCTGGATGACTATGAAGGCCTGGGGCGCAGCTCCCCGCTCCTGGCGGCAACGCTCACCATCTTCCTTCTATCGCTGATTGGCATTCCAATGACTGGCGGTTTTTTCGCCAAATTTTACGTTTTCAGTGCGGCCGTGAAGGCCAACTTGATTTGGCTGACGGTTATCGGCGTCCTCAACAGCGGCATCGGCGCGTACTATTACCTGCGAATTATCGTTGTGATGTACATGCGCGAAGCGCGTAAGGCAGTTCCTTTGACTCGTATTCCGTTATCGCTCGGCCTGGCTCTTGCGGCCTGCACCGCCACGACGATCTATCTCGGAATATTTCCCGGCCGAGTACTGCAGTATGCTCAGGATTCCGCCGAGCAACTCGTCCGACAGTCTTCGCCCGAACCAGCGACGCCTTCGTCCCCGCCAGTTTCCGTGGCGCGGGAACCTCTCTAACGGAACTTGATGTAACCCACTGGAGTCAAGTTGACTAAGTATTTGTCAACATTCTCAATACTTGGGTTTGACAAGCGCTCCGGCCTGCGGCATGATGGGTCCACCGATTTTGTTGTTCTCGTCTGGCGGGAGTAGACGTATCTGATTGGAGGGAAAGCATGTCCGAGTTTACGCGGAGATTATGGTCGGAGGATGCGGGGCAGGATATTGCCGAATACGCAGTGATGCTGGCGGTCATTCTGGTTTTGGTTGTGGGAACGATTCGGCTGATCGGCTCAAACGCCAATACCGCTTTTTCCAATGTGGCCAGTTCGATACAATAGGGCGGCTCGTATATCCGCGAGGCTGTTTAAAAGGATTTATTCTTGATGACGCGATTTACCTCGTTTAGCGGGCAGTTTCGCTACTACTGGTTTACCGGAGTAGCGGCTGCGGCGGTGCTTGCGGGGAAATCGAGTCAACCATAATCGACTAGATTCAACCAAGTTCAGCCAAAGGCCGCGATTACAAATCGCGGCCTTAGCTTTTTTGCAGAAGCCTACAGGAGGGTAGAGCAATGATCGTCAATATGTCGGAGAAAGCCACTGAGCAGGAGATTGCACATGTCATCGAGCGCATTCGCGAGGCGGGCTACCAGCCTCATGTCACGCGGGGAGTGGAGCGAACCATCGTGGCCGCAGTGGGAAATGGACGCCGTCACGAAATCGAAGCTTTGCTGGCGGCGGCAGGAGTCGAGAATGTGGTCGCCATTGCACAGCCTTTCAAGCTGGTCAGCCGGCAAGTCAAGCCGGAACGATCGCTGGTGACCGTGGGTGGAGTCTGCATTGGTGGGCCGGGTGTTGTGATTATCGCCGGGCCATGCTCAGTTGAATCGCGCGAGCAGTTGCTGGATACGGCGCATGCGGTAAAGCGCGCCGGCGCGACCATGCTTCGCGGTGGTGCTTACAAGCCGCGAACCTCGCCGTATGACTTTCAGGGACTAGGGCTGGAAGCGTTGAAGATTCTGCGCGAAGCCCGGGAGCAGTCAGGGCTTCCGGTTGTCACCGAAGTGATGGGCACGGAGGATCTGGACACGATCTGCGAGTATGTGGACATGCTGCAGGTGGGCGCACGCAACATGCAGAACTTCGTTCTGCTGCGGCGTTTGGCTACCATCAACAAGCCAGTGCTGTTGAAGCGCGGACCGTCGGCAACCGTGAAGGAATGGCTGCTGGCGGCGGAATATTTGCTTTCGGGAGGAAACAGTGAAGTTGTGCTTTGCGAACGCGGCATCAAGACTTTCGAGACGGAGATGAGGAACACGTTTGATCTCGCAGCCGTGGCCTTGGCGCGTGATCTTTCTCATCTGCCAGTCATCGCAGACCCTTCGCACGGAACCGGAAAGCAAAGTTTGATCGCCGCGGTTTCCCGGGCAGCCGTCGCGGTGGGAGCCGACGGATTAATGATTGAAGTGCATCCGTGCCCTGAGCGGGCACTGTCGGACGGCGCCCAGTCGCTGGATTTTGCCGGATTTGAAAATGTGATGAAGGCCATCGCCCAGCCGCTTCGACGAGCCGCGGTGGTTGCGGATATGGCCCGGGTCTAACTCCGCCGCGGGTTAGTGCGCGGGATTAGCGACGGGGGACTTGATCTGCATGGCGGGATCACCCAGTAGATTATAGGTTTTGCGCACGGCAGGACTGCTGATGCCGGACTTCGCTTTGAGAATGGCATCTCCCAGAGCGAGTTGCGATGGGCCCACTGCGGCTTCGACCACCAGTTTGTCGAGAATCGTCTGCGGCGCAGCCTGGTTCAGCCCGCTCGAGGCCAGGACGGCCACGGCGCCGCCACCAGGCGCGAGCATGAGAGAGACCGCCAGCGGTTCCTCGTAAACATCCTGGAAGAATCCGTTCAAGCAATCCATGATGAGAAAGACGGGCAAAGAAGTGCCGTTGGCCAAGGCGCTCACCTCGCTAGCGTTGAAAAGATTGTCGCCCGACCATTCGTCTTCCGAGCCGTGTCCGGAATAATTCACCACTAACTGCCCGGCGTTGATGGCGGTGAGAATTGCCTGTTGAGCATCTGGGATGGACATCGCATTGAGGAATACGTCGGTCACCTGGATCGAAGAAGGCAGCTGCGCCTGCACCACCTGACTATCTTTCGCAAAGTTCTCCGTGTCGTTCATGTCAGCGACCATGAGGGCTTGTGAGGTCCACGGGCCGTTGGTGGATTGTCCTTCATAAGTGGCGACCTTGCCTGCGACCAGTTTCGCCTCGGCTGCGGTACTCACAGGCAGGCGGCCGGTGGCGATGGTTGCGATGCTGCTGTCGTTGAAATCGGAGAACCAGTCGTCCGAGGCGGTCATCAAGCCGGTCGTGGCGACGATCTTTGTGGGAACGAAGTCGAGATGGCCAAAGCCGAGGTAGTTGCGCGGATCGAGCGAGGCACGGCCGTTGAGCAACAAGTAATGCGGCGCAGTGTGCCAAGTCTTGACCGCGGTTTGCAGGAACGTGCGGATAGCGGCAGGACTGTGCTGACCGAAATTAAATTCGTCATACAAATCGTCGATCAATACAAGCGTGGATGACTTCGCTTCCGCTGCGTGCGCTCGAATCACCGGGCCGAGAGCGCCGGCAAACGCCTCGGGCGAAACGATTACGATGTCGCTGCCGGATTGTGCGCTATGCCAGTGCGAGGGATGGTTCTGCCGAGTTCCGACTACGGATGCGATACGCGAATCGGCCAGCGCGATCAGCGTTTCCCGTGCCGGAGCCGATGGATTGGTTGTGGACCAGGGCACCTGTACTTCAACCTGGTAGTCGATGGCTTTCGAGGTTGTATCCTTTGTCACTTGAGCTGTGAGTTCTACCGGTTGATCGGGATTCGTAATATCGACGATGGTCACCGGTGCTTGCGAGAAGCCACTGAGTTTTAGCTCATCGCCGGGGCGACCGGTGAAAATCAATTCGTCGGCATCCGCCACGTAGGTGTGCGGATAGGTGAGACGGATCGACTGCACCAGGCTGTAATCGTATGCCCCATCCTGCGAAGTGAACGTGATGGTATTGGCGCCCTCCCGCAAAAGAGCGGGCGGGAGACTCACGTGGAATCTGCCTTTGACTTGACCGGTGTAGGTGAGATCTCCCAGCGTGGTTTTGTTCAAGGTGATGTTCACGGAGTGTGGTTCGGCGAGGATAACGCCCTGCAGTATCACATCGAACTGCGCAGGCTCGGTGGAGGTCCTGTCGAGGTGGGAGACCTGAATGGTCTCATCGACGGGAGTGGAAGAAATGATAGGTCCAAAGAAATTGTTGCCATTCGCGGTGGTCAGCGCCGAGAAGTAAGTCGTACGGGGCGTGAGTTCTACCGTGAAAGGGAAGCTTGGGGGCGGCTGATTCGAGCCAGTAGATGGCGGCAAGCTATGAATGCGCCTGCCCCGCGATTCCTCTTTGGCAAGAAAATAAACTCTCGTGCCCGAGTATTGCGTGTCGATTCCGGTGCCGTAGAAATAAATTGCTGCCTGGGGGCCAAATCCCCCGGGCCCAACCGAAGCATCGGTGATTTCGATCGGCTGCTCGATTGCCTCGGCGTAAAGATGTAGGAATGCGGGATCGACGTTCGGATCCAACCCGGCGGTAACTAGTTCAGGCTGAGTCACCCGGTACCAGCCTTCGTGCTTTACATAAATCTTGACCGCGGGATGGGCCGCGACATCGAACTGTTTCTGGTACTGCGCAGGCGTCGGCGAAGTATTCTGCGAAATGTTCTCGAGCGGATGACTGGTCCCAGTGAGCGTTGCCGTAGGCTGTACCTGGTTGAGTTGATGCAACATCGCTGAGGTTGCTGGAATCGACTCACTGGCAGACCCGGAGCCGCTCAAAGCCGAAGCTGAAACCGGGCCGTGGAGTATGCGGGTGCCGTTCACGTCGACATCTTCCAGCCAGTAGGGGCCGCTGCCAGCGCTCGCGGACGAATCGATCCAAGCGTAAGTCTTGCCGGAATGCTTTGGCAGCGCTCCACTCATGAGCAGGGCTGATCCAGCGATCAGCGAGGGATTCAACTGAACGCGCTCGCCGCCCTGTTCGCGGTAAATGTTGAATCCGAGGTTGTGTACTTCCCTACCCGTCTTCCAGAGCAGCACGACACGATTTGTGCCAGTCTTGTCTTTGCCGGACTGGGCGGAAAATGATTCCAATTTGATGCTGGTCGCGGCGGTGATGGTCTCGGTCTGCGTGGAAGTGTTGTTATTCGGATTGGGATCGGTCTGGTCTGCGCTTACGGTCGCCGTATTGGTGGCTGTCCCTGGTGCGCCTGTGAGGGTGAGGATGGTAACTGTGGCATTGGCAGCGTTAGCCATTGTTCCCAGCAAGCACGTCACAGTTCCTCCTGCCTCCGAGCAGGTACCAGCAGTCGTGTTGACGGAGAGAGAGGTAAAATCTGTCGGCAACGGATCAGTTACGATCACGTTAGTCGCAGTCGCCGGCCCGTTATTAGTAACGGTAAGCGTGTAAGTGAGTGTGTCCTGTTCGGGTACTGTGGGACTGGGTGTGGCCGTCTTCACAATGGCCACATCTGCCGTGCCTGCCCCGGCCACAACAACGGTGGCCGTGGCGCTGTTACTCGTGAGACTGGGCACAACGTTGGTCGCGGTGGCCGTGGCGGTCTCAGTGATGTTTGTGCCTGAAGGCGTCGCGGAGATGACCTGCAGTATGACAGTGAAGGTTCCGCTGCCATTGATTGCGAGACTGCTGCCGTCTGTACAAGTGATCGTCCCGGTGCCGCCGGCCGCTGGAACTGTCCCGCAGGTCCATCCGGCCGGAGGTGTGATCGACTGGAACGTGGTATTCGGCGGGGTGGTTTGAGTGAAGCTCACTCCCGTCGCAATCGCCGGCCCGTTGTTGGTCACGGTTTGGGTGTACGTGACGTTGCTCCCCGGAGCCACCGTTGGCAGGGCCGAATTCGTGGTGATCAGATCTGCCTGCGTAGCGAGGGCGACAACATCAGCAGCAGTCGCGGTATTATTCGATGTATTGGGATCGCTGATCGTGGAATTCACGCTCACGGTATCGTTGATTGGCGTCCCAGCGGCCACCGCGTTCACCGTCACCACGTAAGTAATCGTCGCAGGCGTACCGGGCGCAAATGAAGGATTCGTGCAGGTAAGCGTGCCCAAAGTGCAGAGCCACCCTGCCGGGCCGGACAGTGAGAACGAAGTCGTATTCGCAGGCAGCGACTCACTCACCGATGTACCGGTCGCGGTGCTCGGTCCGGCGTTGGTCACAACTTGTGTGTAAGTAATGTTCGCAGCGGCGAGCACAGGAATCGGGCTAGCGGTATCCGTGACCGATAGATTGGCGGAGGTTGAAACTTGCACGGTCGCCGTTGCGCTGTTGTTGCCGGCGTTCGGGTCACTGGTCGCGGAAGTTACCGAATCGGCCTGAGTAATCGTGGTCCCCGACGCGACGCCCGTATTGACGGTCACAACGAAGGTAAAGTTCGCCGTGGTGCTCGCTGCCAGGGTCGCGATGGTGCAAGTGGGCGGCGCTGGAGCGGTGCTACACGCCCAACCCGCCGGCCCAGTCAGCGACACAACCGTCGTATTCGCCGGAATGGGATCGGTAAACGAAACCGTGGTGGCTGCAACCGGACCAGCATTGCTCACACTTTGCGTATAGGTGATCTGGCTTCCCGCGCTCACCGGATTCGGGCTGCCCGAATTCGTGACATTCAAATCTGCCTGCGTTCCCGACGCCACGGCGATCTGCAGCGTGGCGGAGTTGTTTGTCTGATTTGTATCGCTTGACGTGGTGGCCGCGCTCGCCGTATCGCTGATGATCGTTCCTGCAGCTGTTCCAGCAGTCACTTTGTAAACCGCTGTGATCGTAACCGTTGAACCGGGCACTACCGTCGGATTGGTGCAA
>Ga0209330_1000136_pt1 | contig 36282 bp, 44 predicted proteins | sample JacPinW_OM2H0_O3_FD_187969 | JGI IMG/M metagenome (GOLD analysis project Ga0209330, IMG submission 187969) | Forest soil microbial communities from Algoma, Ontario, Canada - Jack Pine, Ontario site 1_JW_OM2H0_O3 (SPAdes) (version 2) | ecosystem: Environmental > Terrestrial > Soil > Boreal... | reverse complement strand
AGCCTATTCAAAATCCACTTGGTTTCAGACTGTAAATGTCGCACCTGTTCAACCTTTCAGTGGTTTGACACCCCCGTTTCGGGCACAGATTGATTATCCGATTCCGAGTGACTTTTATCAACTAAAACGGATCGCCTCACAAATAAATGGGGCTGACTATCGTGATATGGAGAAGTTCACACTGGCCGAAGAGTCATATCTCTTAAGCGCGACGCCAGGTTTCTCCGGTGAGCCTTTCAAATACAGATTAATTGGAAAGACCACAGCTGATGGTTCTGATACAGGGAAGATTCGTTTACTTCCGCCTCCAACAGGGGCAATCACAATTCAGGTCGATTATATCTTTGGACCAACACCATTAGTTAATGACACAGATCAATTAGATGGTTTTGCTGGATATGAAGATTATGCAATTCAGTTCGCAATCCGCAGTTGTTGCCTCAAAATTGAGGAGTTTGAGAAATCTGATCGTGCAGGGGCAGAAATGCTGCGTCTGAAATCAGACATGCTTGGCCAACTCAGAAGCCGTGATGCATCAAGACCAGCCAAAGTCAGTATGACTCGTGACCAATGGTTCGGTCGTGGTCGAAGACGTGGCGGGTTTAATGCCTAATCCTAACATTCAAGCGCAACCCACGATTTTGCAGCGAAGTTGGACTTATGTCCAAAATGCCGGAACCTCATCTGCTACACTATTAACGAAAACTGCTGTCCCATTTCTTCGTCGAAGATTAGATCCACAGAGTGCGAGTCTGGCCACTATAATTCAATGGGCCAATCTATTCATGAATGATGTAGAACAAGCCACAGTGGGGTCTCGAAGCCTTCCGTTTGGAGCAGGTGGCACCGTAATACTTCCGATTACGTTCAAGGTCGGAACAAATTATCAAATCCCTCATTATCTAAAGACGGCGTCACTTATTGCTTTCTGGTCGATCCCTTCCTCAGGATTTGGAAATATAGTTGGGACTGTCACTTTTGATAATACATATGCATATGTGACCCCAAATAGCGAGTTCACAGCTGGCATGTTTATCGTGGTGGTTCCATAATGCCTGTTCAACCCGGAGACGCAAGTTTAATTGAGATTTCCCTGGGTGGAGGTCTGGATGAGACTACATCTGCGACAAATCTGCCATTTGATAAAATGCAGATCTGTTCTAACGTTGTATTCGCGGATCGTCAATCATGTCAACAACGTCAGGGTATCACAGCCCTCACCACAATATCTAATGGAAGAAAGATCGTTCCTCACCAGAATGAGGTCTTGGTATCAGATGGTCTAAATCTTCAAAGTTGGAATGCGAATCAAGATGGTGTGACCAATCGTGGTCAAGTATCTCCATGCATGGTCAGTCGTCGTCTGTTTGCATCAGGAAACAATAAAGACCAGCAAGTTCCAAATTATAATTATCCAATCACTCCTCTTGGAAGCGTCGCAACGGATGTGACGACACAAACGTGCGTTCAAATTTGGCAAGATGGGACTTCGGTTCAGGCATCAATATTAGATCTTTCGACTGGGGCATATATTCAAACTGGACAGGTTATTGCTCAAACACTGTTTTCAGGTGGACCAGTAGCTACACCTCAGTATCAACCACGTGTCGCCATTTATGCTGGATATGCCTATGTGATCTATTATGACCAAAACTTTGCAGTTTTAAGGTATCGCTCAATCCAATTAGCTGGCGTGATGAATGGGTGGGGTGCAGCAACTTCATTAGCAGGCACAGATCCAGCAATCAGCTTTGATATTTGTACAGCTGTATGCCAAGATTCAACACAAATCTTAGCTTTGGCTTATCTTCATAATAACTCAGGGACTTATCAAGCGAAAGTTACTTTCTATAATCACACTGCTGGTGCTCTAATTGCTGTATCAACCACTGTGGTCACTACAGTCCCAGCAACCCCAACTCTAATCACTATTGCAACTAATACACAGAACAATGTTGCAGTGTTGATCGCAACTTCAACATCAAGCACTGTACACAAATTATATTATGCATGCAATGTTGCAGTCAATGAATCCACTCTCAACTCAGTCGGGTCAGGCAACGTTGCGAACCTATTGACTGGTGCAACGACGTATCGAACTGTTGGACTTGTTGATATGCAATCTGGAACAGGTAATTCTGCTCTATGGTGTGTTGTTGCATCATGCGATTATACAACCACTGTTTCAGCCACAACTGTGACTCAAAAAATTAATACAATGGTGCAATATGGGACAGTAAGTGTGGATGGAACCACCACACCGCTGGCTCTCTCGGTTACAACACCTATTGGTTATCAACAATTAAGTAAACCCTTCACCTTTACAACAAATGGGACAGTTAATGTTTATTGTGTACTACTATGGCAAGAAGGTCAACGATATGACAACACCCGGCCAGCATCTGGCGCATATCAAACAGTCATAATTTGTCAGATCCCTATCAGCTCTGGCAACTCAGCGGGGATCCCACTACCAATAGCTGTGGTGGCGCCAAGATTCGCGGGAGATGCCGTTCCGGCGTTCTACGATACATCTCTATATAACAACCAGATCTACGCTATTGGGACAGAAACTGATGTTGGTGGAAACACATCTTTGACTCAGCTCGTTCTGGACTTTCAAGATCCTGGATTATGGCAATCAGTAGAACTAGGAGACTGGACCTGGATTGCTGGTGGTCTGCCAATGATCTATGATGGTAATCTTCTCTGCGAAGCTGGATTCACGAATCAACCATTAAGTCCAGTTGTTGGTCTCCCTGCTGCTGGATCAGTCGTTATACCACAAATTACAGATTTGACTTACTGCTGTGTTTATACCCAACAAGATGTACATGGTAATTTGCATCAGTCACCACCCAGTCTAGTCACGATTGTTGATGCCTCAGCAGGTTACCCATCAGCCACGCTTGAAATCTTCCCTTGCGTTACGACTTACCGTCAACCATTCACAGTCGGATACCAGGCAGGACAGCAAGTTCAAATCGAAATATATCGTAACTCGTCAGATGCACCTGCGGTTTTGCAGTTAATCGCCACTATTGAGAACGTTCAAGGTCAAGCGGCCTCGACTTTCACTGATACTGTGCCTGATAATTCAAACGCCACAGCTAAGATTCTATACATCACAGGTGGAGGTGTTCCATCAGATGGACCGCCCAATCTATATGCTCTAGTACAACATTCAGACCGAGTATTCGGTGTCTCAGAAGATGGGCAGACTTCTTACTTCACAACTTCTTTCGTCCGTGGTGAGTGCCCACGATTTACTGATGCCTTCACTCTTACGTGGCCAGAAGGTCCACTTACGGCACAATGGTCAATTGATGGACGATTCCATGCCGCTACAGATCGAGACATTTGGTATACAATAGGTGACGGTCCAGCCGATAATGGATCTGGGAATGACATTCAATTGCCTCAATTGTGGCAAGCCACTCAGGGCGTCGTAGACCCGCGCGGATTAGCAGTGTTCCCAGGAGGAACACTATTTTGGAGTCCACGTGGTTTATATATGGAGGATCGCTCTGGAAACTTCACTTGGCTTGGAGAACGAATCCAACGTGAAATGGGACCTGGAACAAGCTATCCAATTTTGACTAGCATCACACCATTAGTTGATGACGGAGTAATACGATTCACTGCTTGGAACGGTCTCGGGTTTTCAGGTACGGCCGGAAATATAATCCATTGGGATTATAGACGAGATAAGTTCTCGACTCATAAGACTAAACAAAATGGTGCGAGTGCCGACTATTGCATTAGTTCCGCATGTATTAATGGGGTTTGGTATGGACTGTTCCCGGTGGGAGCCAACCCTGATTCGACGACTCTTTCAATGGAAGACTCAACTACTTGTCTAGATAATTCAACCTTCGTAACAAGTCACTTGCGTACTGGCAATTTTCATCCAGAAGGGATGCAAGCCAATATGCGGATCCATCGTCTAACAGTTCTAGGTCAACAAGTTACACCCGCTGAGATAAATGTGACTCAATATCGAGATTACACCAATGTATCAGATTATGTTCAAACTTTCACAGACGCGGATTTGAACGGCCTAACTCAACTTCAAGTTCAGTATACAGCATCGCCGCAGAAATGTGAAGCTATTTCAGTTGATCTTTCCACATCAGCTCCAACTACAGAGTCTGTTGGAATAGGACAATCCATAGTTTGGCAAAATCTACAAGTCAGACTCAGAGGGAAGCGTGGCGAGTTCAAGCAGATTCCGAATAACCTTCGGCGTTAGTCTTTAGGTCAATTGGATAAGGGTAAGGAATAATTATGACTCAGGGACTAGCAGGCTACGTCAATCCTAATACCAGATCAATTGGACCTGGTTTGGGGGGTCTAAGTGCAAATGCTAATCCCCCACCTCCTGGTGCTCCAAAACAACCCACTGTGGCGGCTCCAACTGTAACACCGGCGGCCCCTGCGGTTGCAGGTCCCGCTCCTCAGGGTGGATTGGGTGGGTCTGCTGTTAATCCAACGGTCAACACTCACAATAATAACACTGGACCAGGTGTGATATTCGGAAGCCTCTTTGGTGGTGGAGATAACGGATCTAATAACCCTGGTGGTGTTCCAACACCATCAGGTGCAGGTGCTAACTATAATTATAACCCAGCAAACCCATTAGCGCCGCCTCCTACAGCTGGTGGTAGTAATACGACAAGTGGGGTCGGTGGGGCTCTACCTCCTGGATATAGTTCGACAGTCATCAATGGAACAACTTATTATTCAGGACCGAACGGAAGTTTCAGTTCAACACCCCCCGCTTCTACAGGTGGAAACGGATACCAACCGACTGTTGTGTATGGACCTACTAACGGTTCTAATCCTCAAAATGAATTAAACCCGGGGACAGCACAATTTGGTGGTGCATACGGTGGGGCGAATAACGCAGCGAATCAATATGCAGGATTAGCATCAAATGCTATGGGGACTGCCACACCCACCTTAAATCTGACAGGTGCTAACACCAGTTTCGGAAATGCAGATCAAGATAGAAATGCCACTGGTGCTGGGTTAGGTTTACTTGGAGCTACGGCAGCGGGGGGTGGACCTGCGGAACAAGCAGCACAAGCAACTTTAGCACAAGGGACTGATCAAGCTCTCACTGGTGGGATGGCATTAGCTAACTCAGCACGTGGCGGAGGTCCAGCACAAGCGGCTGCCCAAGCTGGTGCATTGAATAATGTGACTTCGACCATAGCTGGTGGTGCTACGGCGGCAAGCAATCTCCAAGCAAATATGGAAGCACAAGCACAAGGGCAGTATGTTGGGGCAACTCAGGCTCAACAAGCAGCGGATATATCTGATGCCAATGCTCAATATCAACAGCAAATGGGCGTCGCTGGACTTCAACAAGCTCAGACTGCCCAAAACGCACAAATTGCACAAGGGTGGACTGGACAAGCCAACTCTGTTGAAGAAGCACAATTAGCTGCTAACTCATCTGCGTATGCCAACAACCTAGGGCTAGCTGGAACAGCGATGCAAATTGGTGCCAACCAACAATCACAAGGTATATCTGCGGGTGTTGGACTTGGTGTTGGTATTCTTGGCGCCCTTGCGTCAGCATAAGGAATCACTATGGCAGATGAATTAAATTACACGCCAGTAGATCCGCAAGGGATCCAGCAATCAATTGCTGGTGGTCCATTAGCATCTGTGCCTCCGCCTGTTACAACCCCAAATAGCATACAATCATCAATTGGTGGTCTTGGGCCAGATGCCAATGTATCTGTACCATTCGATCAATCCGCCGCAGATAGCAATCCAAATGGGACTTTTGGATGGGCGAGACAAGCTGGGACTCAGCAATATGGGTATGGGTCACCTTCGACCCAAACATACCAGCAACGGATGCAAGCTCAAATGACGCCAGAGCAAAGAGCTGCACAAGCAAAGTTTGCTCCGCCCTCGGCTATCAGTTCAGCGCCCGTGTTGCCATCAGGTCCTGTTGGTGATAACGGACTCCCCACAGTTGTTCCTCAGGGGTATGTTACGCCGCCCCCATCAGCGCCTCCGGTTCAAGTTGCGCCTCCGGTGGTCAAAGCGGCAGAAGAAACAAAAGCAAAACCTGCCGAAGCCAAACCGAATACCGGATTAGGATCAGGTGCCCCCGGCGAGCCATTCGATCCATATGCAACTCAACGTGGTGTTCTTGGAGCAGCTGAGGGAAGACTTTTCCCATATGGTGCTGAATCAGCCGAAGCTGTTCGCAACAGGATCGCAGCGGAAGAAGGTATGCGTGGTGAAAATACCAGTTATGCCAAACAAATACAAGATTCTATCGCCAAATCTAATGCTCAACGAGATGTTTTGGAGAAAAATCGTTCTGATCTAATCAAGTCAGAGGCCGCACGAAATTACACTGATGATTATTGGAATAGTCGAGCTTTGGGCGGGACTGGATCTCGTATTGCTGGGGCTCTTGCAAAAGCGGCTGGTGGATTCCTTCAAGGATGGAATCGGTTAGGTTCAAATCCAGCAGTAGATGAAATCAACGCCAATATCGCCCATTATACACAAAATGCACGTGCCCAGTCACAAATGAAGATTGGTGAACAAGATACCTTATATAATCACTTCCTTCAAAAAACTGGATCTGATCAACAAGCTATCGCTTTAACACATGGTGCTTTACTTGACTCAGCAAGTGAAAAACTCACAGCCGCACGTGATGCTGAAAAAGATGTGGATAAAAAGAAAGCAATTCAAGACACATTAGGTCAGCTTCATTTGCAAGATGCAATGTGGACAGATCAGAATCGCACAGCTTCGCATAGAGCTGCTCAGGGAAGTTCTGTTGGACAACTTCTTGATATGCAACAAAAAGTTGCCAATACCGCTAAAACCGAAGCTGAGACTAAAAAAGTTGAAGCTGAGACTTTAGAAAAGTTACACAGTTTATCAGCAGCCGGTGATAACGGGGCTACCCAAGCACTATCTAACTTTTACAGAGCTAAAGCTGAAAACGGTGGTGAAGACCCCGCAGGTGGAGTCATTGGATTCCTGGCTCGTCAAAATGGGGCAGTTGGGGCAGTCGGACGAGTTGTAGGCGGGTCAGATGTAATCCAAGCGAATGCCAATCACGACGACCTTGCTCGTGCGTGGTTCCGAGCAACTTATCCACAAAACAAACGTGTCCCATCACCTGAACAAATCAAAGATATTCGTCGGGACCAAGGGATTGATGCAGACCCTGTAGGATTTGCAAGAAAACTGCAAAGTATGCATCCGGAAGCGATCCGATCTTCCATTGCTGGTGATAACACTCCTTCAAGTTTTGAATCGTCTGGATCTGAGTAAACATGCCGGATCCAATTCCGCCTACCCCGGTTGTATCACCACCGGTAGCTCCTGTTGTAGCACCCCCTACTACACCAAGTGCTGATTCACTTCCACCCCCACCAACAGTCATTGGGGTCCAGCATACTAATACCCTCCCTGCTGATAAATTAAATCAGGCATATCAATCTGGTGTTCTACAATTCAATCCAGAGGAAAAAATCCCGGTTCTTCTCAAAGATGGTAGAACTGGGACAGTTTCACATGATCAGGTCACTGATGTAATCAATGGCGGGGGGCGAATCATTCCCCAGGCATGGATTGATAAAGCACATGAAAAGAAAGAATACGGCGGGATCACTGGCGCTATTGGTGCAGGTGTCGCTGGTGTTGCACGTGGTCTTTCAGTTGGTATATCTGATCCATTAGCTGTTGGTGCAGCGCGACTTGTAGGCGGTGATCAATCAGCTGAGAGAATGCGTTCTCGGTTGAAGGGTTTTGAAGATGTTTTCCCGGTCACGAGTACGGCTTCTGAAATGGCCGGGATGTTGGCCCCCGCTTTGCTTACAGATGGCGCTTCTGTGGCAGCGGAAGGCGCGGAAGGGGCATCAGTTCTGGCCCGAACTGCCAGACTTCTAAGTGCGCCTTTAGATGGTATATCTGGAATAGGGCGATTAGCTGAAAGATCAGCTGCTAATGTTTTACCAGAAATTGGTGAAGGTCTCGCTGGATTAGCTAGTAAAGCTGCAAGTAAGGCTGTGGGTGCGGCGGCCGAAGGTGGTTTGATTAACCTTGGTCAGACCATATCGGAATCAACACTTGGTGATACTGACCTCACAGCTGAAAAACTATTAGCTTCACTCAATCATGGTGCGGTCATTGGTGGATTAACTGGTGGGGCATTTAGTTTAGCTGGTGATGCGTTATCCGCGTCTCTAGAAAAATTAAGTCCAGAGTTGAAAAATGCCGCGGCAGATCAGAGCTTCAAGATGCTCAATTCGACCAAGAAGATTACAGAGAAAATTGAGAATACCTTCGATGGTGGAACTCGTGGTTTGGGTCGAACACTATTAGATCTGGATATTCTCCCGAAAGAAGGGAATATTCTTGAAAATGCCTTAAGACCAGAAGAGTTATTACCTCGTATTGAAGCAAAACAAGATGAGATTGGTCAAAAATTAGGTGAAATAGTCAAGACCCAAGGCCTGAAAATCAAAATTAAGGATTTGAATGATCAAATAGAAGGGGTTATTGCGGACCTTCGAAAGAACGCGGGATGGGGCCACATTGTCAAATCGATTGAAGATTATCGTGATGATTTAATCAAAAAGATGACTGCTACTGTAGATGAAGGAGCAGTTGCAGCTGGAAAGAAAGCTCCAAGTTTATATATCCCTCCACATCTTGAACCATTACGTGAAACTATTGAAAAGACAGCACAAGCGGCTTCGGCGGGTGATCAATCTGCTATTAACTCAATGAAGCAGTGGGAAAAAGAACATGGTGTTGTACGAACAACACCAGAGTCGGGAACAGAAGTTCCTGAAAAAGACCTGATGAATATTGAAGTCCCGGCCGAGACTTTATTTCAACAGAAGAAAGCTCTAGCCGCTCTAGTATATAAAGATATAAAATCAAACGATCCAGTTCAACGAGTTCAGCAATTACGTCAAATCACAGGGAAGATGGAGGACATGATTATGGACTCTATCGGAAGGCTTCGGACACAATCAGAGGCTGAGGCTAGCAAAGCTGTCTATTCAGGTGAAAAGACTTTCTTAGATGCTTTCCAACCTGTAGCCAAACTTCCCACACCTGAATTAAAGAAATCTCTAAATAAACAATATCAGGCATTGAGTCTCGCCAAAGAAGCATTGGAGAAGAATACCACTTCATGGAAAACCAATCGCAATTTTTCTCTGTCTGATTATACTATGGGTTTCGGTCCGGCAATGCAAGCGGCAGCTTCTGGTCACATACTAGGTGGAGCTGCTGCCGCTGGCGCTGCTTTAGTTCATAGGACATTAAGAGGACGTGGTAATGCTTTCCTAGCTTCAACGTTTGAAAAATTATCAGCAATTAAGTCTATTGCTAATCATGCTGCCAAAGTAGATGTGACTTTGCAGGATGCAGTCGATCATGCTATTGGTGGAGGGAAAACTTTCGTGGTCAAAATCCCGAAAGGTGCTGAGATCCCATCTGATCCGGATGAAAAAGTTGCATTTTTCGAGAAAATTACGAAAGATATAATGGCCTCGGCCACGATCGATCACACACCAGTAGCCGGTCAATTAGTAGAACACACACCATTATTGGCTCGACGATTCATTGATGCAACGAAACAGGCCACAATGTGGCTCTTGGGTCAGATCCCACCTAATCCACCTATTGGGTCCAAGACGCCATCAGATCAAGATATTTCATCATTCCTGATGAAATATTCGGCGGTGAATGATCCTGTTGGGACTATTTCAAACGGACTGGCCACTGGAAATGTATCCCCAACTCAAATGAACGCTATTCGTGACTGTGGAAGTTATAGCAAATTATTAGACTCACTTCAAAAGACAATTGCTGGTGAATTGAAAAAAGCAGCCACGGCTGGTAAATTGAAATCACTTCCGTACGACTTACAACAGAGCATACATTTAATTTTCAATGAACCCGATTGGTCACAATCACCAGAAGGTGTCAAAGCTCTACAAGACAACACACAGCCACTTCCTAATTCAGCTACCCCTCCGACAGGTGGGGGTAAAGCTGGAAAGAAAGTAGTGGACTCAACTGCTAGTAAGATGATGAGCGCCTCAGAAGCACGAGCATCAGGCATGGGAATCGGTCAATCACCAGGGCGGCGTTAGCCCATTAGTCTAAGAGAGAAGTAACTATGAGTTTAGATCAGTCCGTAGATCAGGCGTCCAACGTCGTCCCGCCAGCAATTGGGTATATCATTGCCTTGACAGTTGATGGGACGAGTCGAGGTTATGACCTAACACCACTTGCTTACTTTGGTGCTCATAACGGCCAGAACAACCAGATGTATTGGACTTTCAACGTAGATGGCATATCTGATGTTTTCTATGCATTTGATTCGGCCGCGGTTGGAGTTAATGAGATTTCGGACACTGCAATCCTTGCAGCTGGGTCTACATTGGCGTTCGATTCCCCTGGTTTAGGTCTTGCAACTTGCATGTGCGGCAAGATTCCAGCTGGGGTTTGGAAAGACGAACGTGTTGATCATTTTTCCCACAAGACTCTGATTTTGAAGTGTGCCACGGGCAAATCGTCTACGCTCAGGTTCTGGCTATCTAGCCAGCCAATGGCAGGTGTAGGCTGATATGTGGAGACGTGGTGGTGCATTTGCCGGCCTTCAAGGGGTCACCGGAGCCACAGGCCCGTCAGGGGGTGCTCAGGGGGCTACGGGTGTCCAAGGAGTCACGGGACCCCAAGGAGCGACCGGAGTACAGGGCGTTCAGGGAGTACAAGGACCAGCTGGTCCGTCATACCAAGTGACGAGTGCCATGGGGCCGACTGGTATGCTGACTGTGAATGATCCAACTGTGTCTGCAACAATCCCAATCATGTATGCCAGGTATGTTGCTGGTGGGACATTGGGAGAAGTCAGTGTCGCTACACAGGCATCAGGAACATTTGCTCTTAAATCCACAAGTCAAACTGAGACGAGTACGTTTGTGTATTCGGCCAAGAACTGACGGAGAACCGTCCAAGTCACGAATAAGGCGCCATAATCATGCTTAGTCGTCGTGGCGGCGCATTTATTTCATTACAAGGACCCACAGGGGCCGAGGGACCCACAGGGGCTTTCGGAGGCCCTCCTGGACCCACAGGGGCCACTGGACCCCAAGGACCTCAGGGTTCAACCGGAGTTCAAGGAAGTATTGGTCCGACTGGGGCACAGGGTATTACTGGGCCTCAGGGTATTCAAGGAATTGCTGGTGTTACAGGATTAACTGGTGTAACTGGGCCCACAGGACCCCAAGGTCAGACTGGGGCACAGGGGATTCAAGGCCCTCAGGGTGTCCAAGGGGTCACGGGTGCAACAGGCCCCACCGGACCACAAGGCCAAACTGGACCCCAAGGGAACCAGGGTATACAGGGAGTCACGGGAGCAACTGGGGTTCAAGGGGTCACTGGATCTACAGGACCTCAGGGTGCTACTGGACCCCAAGGAGCCGCTGGTATAACCGGAGCAACTGGACCTCAGGGATTAACCGGAGCACAAGGTGCTACAGGTCCACAAGGTGTTACTGGATATACAGGTCCTATGGGGGCTACGGGCCCCGCTGGCGGACCCATGGGACCTACTGGCTTACCAGGACCTACTGGTCCAGGTGCAGCAACCCAAGCTTATGGACAATTAGTTAATTACGGATCAACAACTGTTAATACAATTAAGGCAGCCACATCTCCACAAGTTCTGATTTGGGATCATGTTGGTTTATTCCAAAACACATTTTGCACGAGCGGGACTATTGCTAATAGCATTGGAATTGATTCCAATGTCGGGGGACCATATCTAATAACTGTTAGTATTGGAGAATCTGTAATAACTGGGAACAACGTCACGTTATCTGTTGCAGTCAACGGATCAGTATTAGCTGAGACCGTTACATTAATCGGTCCATCGTCACAAGCAATACTTCCCATTTCAACTCAACATTATTTGAATGGGTTCGATCAAGTCCAGGTCATGGCTTCGGTCACTGGATCGAATGCATCACTCACAATCAAAGATGGATCATTTAACGTAATAGCAATAGGTGGAACTGAGGGTCCCCAAGGACCGGTCGGTCCTACTGGGAGTCAGGGATTTCCTGGAATAACAGGAACAACCGGGCCCCAAGGGCCACCAGGTGCTATTGGCATCACAGGTGGTGTACAAGTATATGGGTTTCTCTATGATGTTCCAAGTGGTGCTGGCGCAAGTGGGCCAGCGTATCCAGGGTTCACACTCACGAGCGGTGCTACTGCGCCGAATCTCGTCACAGTCCCATTCAGGTATCTTGGTTCTCCTGGATATTTAACACACGGACCTAGTGATAGTATAACTATTGATGCTTCGGCAATAGTTGAAATCAAATGTGTGATTTCATGGCAATATGCATATCCTGGTGGAGAAGATAATCAAGTAGGCGTTACATATGGGATTTATCAGAATGGCACATTATTACTTACGTCTCAGACTGATACGGGTATACTTGATGAAGATTCCAGCCAATTCACGACTACAACTGTCATTGCTTTAGCTAGTGCGACAGGTGGTGATGTTTTTAATGTTCAAGCAATAGGTAAATCATTAGAATCTTTCGTTTCTACAGGGATTGTCATTGATTCTGCGTTTTTCTCTGTTGTCAGTGTAGGTGGTATTGGATTACAGGGTGTGCAGGGGGTTACGGGACCACAGGGTCCAACTGGATTACAAGGACCAACAGGAAGTAAAGGTCCAACTGGATTACAAGGAAGTCAAGGCTCACCCGGTGTCACAGGCCCATATGGTGGGCCAACTGGGCCACAAGGTGTCACAGGGCCACAAGGTATTCAAGGACCTACTGGTGCACGTGGAGTCACAGGGCCACAAGGTATTCAAGGAACTACCGGTCCTGGTGGTCCATTAGGAACTGGCACAATATCTCCCGCATACGGACAGTTATACTCAACCACCTCAACAACAGCAACAGGGAGTTATACTGGAACTGTAGCATTCAGTAATTCTGGTATATCAACAAATGTTACATTAGTATCCGGCACTAATTCATCTATTACTGTAAATCAGACTGACATATATGGAGTTAGTGTAACAGGTGGCATAACATATGAATATGGATTTGATATTCAGTTAATATTACAAGTTCTTAAAAATGGTGTACCTCAACCAAATCTAATTTGGGGCCCAGTTGGTTTTGATCATTCAGATCAAGGAACTATAGCTATTACTGGGTTGTTGGCATTAAACTCTGGCGATGTTCTAACGCTATTAGTAAATAACGAACAATCAGAACTGGCTACGCTGTCACAAGTTCAATTCACTGTATGGAATGTTAGCTCAAAACAAGGTGCAACAGGTGTTACAGGTCCAGCTGGTGTCACAGGACCTTATGGTGGACCTACGGGCCCACAAGGATTAACTGGGGCCACGGGTCCCACTGGTGCAAGAGGAGCAACCGGGCCCCAAGGGAATCAGGGACCACAAGGTATTCAAGGGATCACTGGTGCTACAGGCCCCACTGGTGCACAAGGTGTTCAAGGAGTCACTGGGCCCACAGGACCCCAAGGTCAGACTGGTGCTACTGGGCCTCAGGGACCACAGGGTATCCAAGGAGTCACTGGGGCAACTGGTCCCACGGGTGCGCAAGGGGCCACAGGCATTCAAGGTGTTACAGGCCCTTATGGTGGACCTACAGGACCCCAAGGTGTTACAGGTCCACAAGGAGCTACTGGTTTACAAGGAATCAATGGGGTTACTGGTGCCACCGGACCACAAGGGTCATCTGGTGTCACAGGATCTACCGGTCCCCAAGGACCACAAGGTATTCAAGGTGTCACAGGATCTACCGGACCACAAGGATCACCTGGTGTCACAGGATCTACTGGACCCCAAGGATCACAAGGTATTCAGGGTGTCACTGGATCTACTGGTCCCCAAGGGTCACCTGGCGTCACAGGATCTACTGGACCTCAGGGTCCACAAGGTATCCAAGGGGTCACTGGGGCTACAGGTCCCACGGGCCCGGCTGGGGCAGGATCTACTGGACCGCAAGGTTCAACTGGTCCTACTGGACCACAAGGACCTACTGGTGCACAGGGAGTTACTGGCCCGGCCGCCGGTGCTACCGGAGTATTTGGTGGATTATGGGGATCTGGCGTCAGTGTTCCATCAGGTGGCGGGCCAGTAACCATTCCATTCAATGCCAGCGGTCCATCGAATCAGACTACATTAAACACGAGTAATTCATCAGTCACAGTTCTTCAAGCCGGAACGTATCTAATTGTTGGATTAACTGATGGTGGTAGCTTATATGTCTCAGGATTGGCGGTTTATATTAATGGAACCCAAGCACAAGATTTATCTCTAACTAATACATCAGCAACACAGCTGCTAGTTGTTCAAGGTCTCAAACAACTTAATGCGAATGATGTAGTAACACTCAGAACCATCACCGCTCAAAATGGCGGAGTAGTAAATAACGCCTATTTGACTGTCACATTACAATCTGGTGTGCAGGGGGCTATGGGCCCCACCGGGCCAGCTGGTGTTACAGGCCCCTATGGTGGGCCAACAGGTCCCCAAGGTGTCACTGGGGCCACAGGACCAACTGGCCCGGCCGGCGCTAATGGATCCCAAGGTATTCAAGGATCACCTGGCGTAACAGGGGCAACTGGACCTAATGGCGCAAATGGCAGTCAGGGTCCACAGGGATCCCCTGGTGTAACCGGGCCAACTGGCCCGGCAGGGTCTGCCGGGGCGCAAGGTGCTACTGGCCCACAGGGGGCTACGGGTCCTTCAAATGGACCCACAGGGCCCCAGGGTATTCAAGGATCCCCTGGTGTAACCGGACCCACAGGTCCGGCCGGATCTAACGGATCACAAGGTGCGACAGGTCCACAGGGAGCTACAGGAGTTCAAGGAGTCACCGGACCCGCCGGAGGTGGCGGAGGAGGTATAACACCAGGATACGCACAGGCATTTGGACAATCATATGGTGTTACACTTCCCAACTCGGGTGGATTGACTGGCGCCATAATCGGGGGGTGGACTGGTACTGCCACGGGGGTGGTGTCAAATATGACTATAGGTTATACTGGAATAACAGTGACGAATGCTGGTTATTATTTAGTTAATTTCCAGATAACACCTGGTGGTGATACAGCAACAGCTTCAACTAGGATACAATATTTTTATGTTGGGATAAACGGGGTATTTGCATATAATGGTGTGGTAACAGCTCTCTCATCCGCGGGGCCAACAGCTGGTACCACAACTCTTTGGACAGTAGTTGCCAATGGTAGTTGTATAGTATATTGCCCCGCGGGGGCTATTATTTCCATTTATGGAGCAGCTGAAAGCATTATATTCCAAAGTTATAATACATTTTATCAAAACCCTCCTCCATGGGAAACATGTAATTTCAATGTTGTGAGGATCGCATGATCCCAATTGTTTGGTCGCCTCAGGATTTCACGGATGAAATCGAACGTGAATATGGCTTATGGAAACCTGTATCTAACACTGAGATAGAACAAGAGTTCACTCTCTCATCCGCGACGAAACGCAAGTTACTCCATAATCTAGAACAGAAGTTCGGTGTCGAAGGAGCTAAGAAAGTATTAGATGTTGCGGTGTTGGCGGTTGTAAAATCTCACACTAAATAAATTAAGATTCAAGAACCTCTCGGCATGCAGCAAAGGCTCTTGCCTCATTAGTGCAACCTGGATCATCACTACCAATGGGTTCATCAGCATAATCATATATGTACAAAGGAAGACCATCATCATGATTATAAGCGACTAAATCACAATGGTAACATCTATATTCGGTCCAACCACCAATAACATCGCCGTCGCTATGCGCCCAGTCGTGGCGATTGATCAATTCCTCAATTGTCATCGTTGATATTACACTATTCTTCCAATATGATTCGAGCGTATTCTTCCGGATCATCTTCTTGAATACGCAGCATCGGGACTTCGTCCGGATCATGCTCCTCACACCATTTACTGGCTTCCAGAGCTAGAGCTTTATACTCACTCTCGGTCTCTTCGCCAGTTTTGAGAGCACGCATCCAAGCTTTGGCCTCATTCCAGGCTGAGTCTTGGGTTTTGTGCTTACCGCATACAATTAGTTGATCAGCGATGGTTTTGCAAGCAGCACCAAAAGCTGCTTTCTCCGCGGCCGGAGTTTCTCGGCGTACTAATACTGCGCCACATTCCCAACAACCGGCTGGATACCCTAGGCCACCACACTGCGTTTGAGGTGGTATAATTAGTTCGAAAGAACTAGATGACATAGCGCCTCTTCATCAGTTAGAAGCACATATCCATCGGAAATCGTATCCAACATGTGAGAATGGCATAATGCTATTATTAAGCCGTATCGGTTCCGATAATATTGACCTCTCTTATTACAATGGCTAGTGGCTAAGTACTCATATTCGCAAACATACGGACCGTGGTAACCAAACCTATGTATCATTCTTCCAAGACCTGTCGGATTATCCAATCAACACGTCGCTGTTCGGTGCACTGAGTATCTGATGGCAGGAAATGATTTTCTATGTAACTCCAATATAAATATTCGGGTGAATTAAATACGCTATAATCTACGTATAATATATTATTAGGATTTTTGGTTTTGGTTTTGGTTATACGCAAAAGACCACACAATTCACATTTCTCTCCATTATCAGTATATTGAACCCACTTGTGTCCGAACATAAGTTATTCCTGTAATACGAACTGGACGATGCAATCTTCGTCCTCACATTTACCAAGAAGTCTATTGTGAATACATGCGTCCCATTGATGATGGGCAAATTGAATATCTTGGATGATCTTGTTCATCTCTACTTGGAGGCTGAGAGGACACTCATCTGTGAGCCAATAGTTATTCATCTAGAACCTCTCGAACGATTTTCAATTCTCTCTCAGCGACCAATTGTGCCCACAGGTCATCCGCATATTTCACAGCTTTGGCAAGACTGTGACCACACTCTGCGAGTCTAGTCTCGACAAATTTTAATCGGTTTTCTTCGATGATGATCTGGCGAATTGCTTGGTCATACTGCTCCCCGAGTCCGGGGCTAATGGGTGTTGGTCTCGCTTGGTCAACTAGATTCTGATTTGTCTGAGGATGATTTGACAAAGTCATCTGATGGCTCCAATACTGTGAGGCGGCGGATTGCTGTTGCAATGATGCAACAGCATTTTGGTAGGCTGGCGAGAGACAACTGATACAAGAGTTCGAGTTGGGCTGGTGATTACAATTCATCTTATACAATCATAAGGATGTTTAGGAACCCATTTACCATCAAGATTTTGTCCGGCCCATTCGAAACTTTCACCTTTCCAAATGAATCTACCACATTTAACACATGGAAATGCCCGATTACATATTGGACTACTGCGTCGTGAAGCGATTCGTTCCAATTCAATTATTGGATCTTCAAATTGAATTGGAATCTCCCATAATTCGTTATGGGCTTCTAAAGCAGCAAATAAGAACATACTAGTATTCATATTCAGTTTATGTGCAGACGTATAATTACGATGATTGAAATCTAACAAGTCATGGATTTTATCTAGAGTCATCATATAACACCATAAAATGTTGCAGTGGCAGACGTTACATAACCGCCAGTTGGTGATCGTATTACGACTCCATCTTCTATTAACTGGTCAAGGACTTTCTTTTCGGCCCCATTCCTTCCCTTCCAATTTTGCTTACGGAGCATTTCTCGCAAGACCGACAAGCTCTTTGGACCATAGTTTTCAATAGTCTGATAGATTAAATCACGTTCCTTTTTGGCAGCATTGTCAGTCTCATCTCCCGGATTAATCGTCTTGATTACTAATCCCTCATGATCCTCAAAATCTGGCACAGTATTCCCCGTATCCTCCAAACGAAACAGGACACTATCACCACGTCTGCCCATAGATACTTTGCCCTGGGAGATTTTGAAATCGTCAGACCCTTTAACGCGTCTGATGCTAATTGTTGCACCAAGCGCCGCCATTAATGCTGATGACCCACGAGCGTCCTGAGTGAAATCATGTGATAATTCTTCGGCAGCCGTGAGTTCCTGAGTTTTTCTCTCATGATGGAGGATCACAAATATGCAACCAGTTTTGTCGCTTACCTTAGACAACATGACCAGGTATTCGGCCATTTCGGACGAGTTTTCATCCTTCGAGGATGGTGTTGCCGCTCGAAACGAATCAATAACACAGAGAGCACGCCCATCGCAAAGCCGCATGAACTTAGACTCCGCGGCTTTGCTAGTCAAGCTAACAGGAGAGAAGCTCACCACATCAATGTTGTCAAAATTAGTGATCCCTCGACCGAAAGCTAGTCGTCGAAGTCTCCGTTTGGTGATTTTGATCCCCATTTCATAATCTAATATTGCCACCTTCCCCTTTAACATCACCCCAACATCACCCCAACAAGTTGGCAGGCCGGCTCCAACAGATAAAGCGAGATCTAGCATGAGGAACGTCTTTGACAGACCTGCCCATGCAATGATCATATTTGGGCGCCCCTCAGCGAATCGAAATTGAGGAATCACATATTTGCATGGTTGGTCCGGCGATGCTAAAAGACTGGACAAATTATTCATTTGGAAATCATCCGATTCGTGGAGATTTCCAGACATTAGTTGACGATATTCGTCTGAGTCGGCTATGCCTTTCCAGTGTCGTGTTATTTTCTTACCAGTTGGGCTAGTGGTCGTTATAACTAATCCGTGAGCAGCAATATGGTTGCAGGTGTTATTTAATTTTGTAAAGGCTGATAGTTTTTGTTCGTCTTGCCGAGCGACAATGAATGATTGGTAATTAGTTCGAATCTTTGGGTGCAATCCTTTTATTTCGTCTAAACGACTGGATGCCTCTATTTGATTAAGGCTTTCCAACCAACTGTGCAAGGTGTCAAAGGATGGAGCATCTATTACCTGCTCACGATCCCCACCCCCTGAATATTTGGTTGTAAGCCAGTTCCATTGGCTTATTTGGTCAATTATCTGCTGATCAAACTGATCAGTGAATTCAACGTTCGAACGTTGTAGTTGAATCCAATTATTCATGCACTCGGAGGCCTCGGGTCCTTCCGAGCCATATTGGAATAGTCCACGAATAAGATTATTCATGTGGACACCTTGTTGGACTTCGAATGTACTTTTTCCATGGAACTTTTCTTTCCTCAGCCACACTCTCCGATTAGACCCCGGGAGTGTGGCTGAAACGTATTTAAGGTGACGTGACCCTGTCTTGTTCTTCCTTTAAGAGGCGGCGAATAAGTTGTGAAAGAGGAATATCTTGTGATTTTGCAAGTTTCTGAGCATCTGATTTTTCCTGTTTACTTGCAGGAAATTGGATCAATACTGGACGACTTTTTGATAGACCACTCATGAGTTCCTCTATTTCTACTGTACCTAATAAACCATCGAAGGCTTATAATACTATACATTTCATATATTTGTGGGTGTTCTCATTTTCTACGATCAAATCTGCCATCCCCGAGTCCCCACTCAGTCCCGGATCCCGGGATCAGTCCGGTCCCCGGTCCCCAAACTTAAAAAGGGGACGGGGGACTGAGGGACGAGGGATCTTAAGGTATCCGTCCCCAGAACGAACATCTTCAAATGTAAAGTCCGATATGAACAGTGAAGTTAGACCGACCTGGTATTACTCTTGTGCACAATGTGAGAGAAACTTCATTACGGAAGAGGATCATTACGAGGAATTAATTGAAGCAATCAGGCATTTGTGCTTAGATTGTCGTAGGATGGTTGAAGTTTCGGATGAGAGACCCTAATTCAGTGCAAGTTAGGCCGGAAATGTTGCCTGATATGTGGACTCATAAAGGTATAACGTATGACTTTAAAAAATTGAAGTTAGCAATGAGAGCTGCTCACGATGAAGATGTATCTACACTAGCAATGCATCAAGCCACAGGCAATTTAATCAAAGAAGTGCTGGCTGCCCACAAGGTTGCAAGACAAGCAGTTATTGCCTTTCAAACTCCATATCATATTTGGCTTGCTGTAGAAGAAGAAAAATTGCAGCGTCAATGGGCAGCAAAACAGAAGAAGTGATTTCAAAATATTGATAAACTTTTTATGATCTCTAAATATCTAAGATGGTCAATACACAAGAATCACCGAAAAATCGAACTGAAATGATCCGGACTCTAGTAGAGAATGGACATGACTCTAATCACATCCGGGAAGTTCTCAGTTTAATGACCGAATCCGGATGTTTCAAAAAGGGCCCTTCTGAATCTCTCACACAAGAGAGCCATTCTAATGGCTCTGAAACGACAGAAACAGTTCCGAGTACCACGTCGCTCAAAAAGCAGGGGTGGAAAGATTACGTCCCATTTTATCATTATCGTAGCAAGAAATCTAAGTTTAATATTAGGGCTTTCGTCCTTGGGTTCTATAAATCGAATCCGGAGACAAATGTAGTACTTTGTCATGAAGCATTAGCACTAGTTAATCCCGCACTCAGGGTGGATCAGGTCATGACTGCTTGTGTCACATTGTGTCACGAGAAGAGACTATTGTCATGTTTCCGACCTGGCACATATAAATTGCCATGATCAGTGATGCCAAGAGACAAGCCATCAGGGCTCGTAAAAAGAGTCAGGTTGCGAAAGGGCTCTGTTCGGATTGCAATTTACCACTTTCATCCAAATATTTCTGTCGCAACCATCAATTAAAACACAACGAGTCCGCCAGAATTAGCGCCAAACGGTTATATGATGAACGAACTGCTGCCGGACTATGCTTTGAGTGTGGTGCTAATGCCAATGGACTAGTTAGGTGTAAATATCATCGGGATCAACTAAGTCAGACACGCAAAAGGAAACGACAAAATGTCCGATCTATATGACTGGTTACGGGATGGCACAGGTAAGCTAGGTGGTGTATTCAAGATTAGATGGGAGGATTATTCTGATATGAATTGGTGTTATCATGAAGAGGAAGGAAGATCCATGTACAGACCTATTTCCCAATGCACAAATCCGGAATGCGTTTGTGCATACGTGTTGAATCAATGAAGCCTACGGATTTTTCGAGTGTATTGCAGGAATTATGGCCACAAAGTGACATTCAAGCACAATTATATTCAGGTAGCCTTTGGGGTAAGATAATGGGAACGACCGTTTATTGCTTTAAGCATCATTCTCAAATGGTGAAAAGAGCAGAGTGTGATCACCCAGATTGTGTTGTCGCTCACGTGTTGGATGAGTAATGGGCAAACCACACTCAAATCCAGATGCTATCAAGAAAGCGCTACTCGCATCGCTAATTGCAGGTAATTATCGGAAGATTGCCGCTGCTGATGCTGGGATCAATGAGTCCACATTTCGTTTATGGCGGTTGCAAGATCCCAAGTTCGAGGCGGATGTTATTGATGCTGAAATGAAAGCTGAGGCATATCACGTCAAGAACATCAAGAAGCACTCAATTAAGAATTGGGTGTGTTCTGCCTGGTGGCTGCAACGCAGAGCGTCAGGACGTTGGTCGGATACAACCAAGCTGCAATTAAATCAAGGTCCCCGCGAGGAGTGGGAGAAACTCACCAGCAGTGAGAAACTCACCCGGATTAATGAATTGGAAGCCAAGTGTGAAGAAGAGAAGCGAAAACTTCTCTCGGCGCCTCCTCCTGAGGAAATTAGCGAAGTGACAGAGGTGGACGAATGATTGGACATGAGGCCATTTTCGGCAAAGGGGGGCATTGCTGGTCAAGATCGCATAACGACTTTGATAACCATAAGTTCGAATGGCAATGTCATTTTTGCCAGATAAAGCGAGCTACCAGCGTCTTCGGCTGGTATCCATCACAAGTGATGGCCGACATAATTTGTGAACAGGCCAGAGAACGTCTGTGTCAGGCGGTATTAGATGAGTAACTTTAGTCTACGTCTGGTCAGACCAGACGAGATGCCATTTGTTTACGCGGCATGGATAAGATCCTCGAATCGAGAGGATTGTCGTCCAGCACGAGTCTATAAAGCCCGTGACTCATCTCGTCTTGTTACTCTATATATGGACCAGAAAATCTGGGAAGCTCTATTATCCAAGCGAATTGCCACATTACAAGATAACATCTATGTGGCCGAGTCAGAGGGTAGCTTAATCGGGTTTATCAGTCATAATTCAAAGACATTAAATTATGTATATGTTGAATCCAAGTTCCGGAGGCACGGGCTGGCAGCCGAAATGCTGAAATTGGCTGGAATCGGATCTAGACCAGTAATAACACACTGGACCCCCGATTTCCACGGTTGGAGCAAAGGTTCGTACATCTGGGCATCAGAATGAAATATAACATCCAGTTCGTCAAAATCTCGGGACATGTCCCACCACTCAGGTCACTCTCAATGGAGGAATCTGAACACAAATCAAGTTTTTCAACAGCTGATGGGTATGAAATCGGAAAAGATTTTGATACTTTGGTGATTAGCCATCACGGCGCAGCTCATGATCTATTGATCCCCTGGACTAGAGTAGTTTATGCCGAATCCATGCCGAATCCTATAGAAGAAACTGTTAAGCTTCCAGACCCAAAAGCCAAAAAGAAGAAATCATGAGAGTCAGACCTCAATATTTGAATGCAGTTGGAATCCAATACCAGGATGGACCAGATCCAACGCGGAGGGATGACGAATCCAATGATGACTATGTATCAAGAAGATTAAATGATCTGGGTTACTCTCGGCCACAAGGAGCAGACTATCAAATAGTTGCTGACCGAATACTGGCATGGGGATATAATATTGATAAAGGACCACATCTACCAGGTTGTCGTTGCACTCAACCAGAGTGTGTTGTGAATTGGGTGATGAATCGATGATTGACCATGCAGAACGTGTTCGTCGTTCCCAATTAACTCAAGAACGAGAAGTAATCAGGAGTCTTAACCGAAAAATTGGGTTGTGCTATATTTTCCCTGAGGAAAGTGAAAAAGCCGTTATTTCAAACGTGGAGGAATGTGGTCATCCCGAGTGTCTCGTTAAATGGGTGTTATCACAATGAGTTGGTTTGAGGGAGATCAAGAGTTTGAACTTGATGACTGGAAGAGAGTCTGTTTCGTAGCTGAGCGCTGCCCACGATGTGATGCTCCCAAACTCACACGTAAAACAGATTCTGGTGTCTATTCGCAACAATTTCATGATAAATCCTGTGGTGGTACCATCACAGGGGCTTGGCACCGTGATGCTAGGTCGGCAATGGAACAATCGCGACATAACGACGGGACTCAAATGGATTGGCGCAAGAAGGAATATGGCGCGAACATCGAAGCGCCACCTGGTTATACCGGACCAAAAAGAGCGCCAAATAAACCAGGATTTGAGGGAAAATGACTCATGCCAGACGCACCTGGTCCTTGTCTGACCAAGGATTAATAGGGAGATCTGCTTGTGTAGCTATATGTAGCATTATCAAAATGGATCCGACTGATCATCAAATACCAGTCGACGAGGAGTTTATGTATCAACTTTGGTTCGAAACATACAACCACAATTATGTCGAATTAATCTTTGATGGTTTCTTATTTCGAACATGGAGAGGAGACTACTTCGTAAGACTGCCGAACAAAGAAGACCAAAAACTAATAACTTGCAAAGAGGTGATGACAACATGACCTCTTCTTTATTTATTGCAGTTCCGGTTTACAGCGGGAAAGTTCGAGCTTTCGAGTCCTCTATGGAGCGATTGAAGAAATCTCTTACGAGATGTGGGATACAACATTCTGTTGTTGAATTGTGGGGAGAATCTTTAATCACGCGCGCGAGAAACAAACTAGTTAATACTTTCAGAAAGAAATCTGATTTCACTCATTTCATGTTTATTGATTCAGATATTGAGTTTTCTCCCGCAGATGTATTACGACTGTTACATTCAGGTCATGATTTTTGCGCAGCACCTTATCCGGCTAAGGCTATTGGCACACAATTAATTGGTAATCCGCAAGTAAAAGATGGATGTGTGAAAGTCGTTAATGGATGGGCCGAGGGACAAGATCTACCAACAGGATTTATGATAATTTCTCGCACAATATTTGATAAATTAGCACCATTTGTTCCGGAAGTAGATGACGATGTAGTTGGATCAGGCGTTGGAGCTTATCATAATTTCTTTGATTGTGGAGTTGATGGCCGTCAATACCTCAGTGAGGACTGGTGGTTTAGTCGGTTATGCGGCCTCCATGGAATACAGCCTTGGTTGGACACTAAGGCAAAATTAAAACATTGGGGAATGTATGGGTATAGTTGTCCATCTCTAGAGGAGCAGTGGGAAGCAGCCAAAAAGAAACAAGTCAAGGTAGTTGAGAAAGTTGAGATCAAATATACTCCACAGATCTTATATTCTCCTTGGCTTCCGGGGCGGTCCCAAAGTCTTTTGAGGATTGGATCCCTATTAGGAGACATTCGTACTCACGAATGCAAGGGAAGCCAACGAGAGTTCATGCTATCTCGTTGGTATGCCGCATCAAACGCAGCGGATGCTGCAAAAGAAACACATGTTGTGATGTTTGATGACGACGCTTTGTTCTGCCCACAGCACGCGAGAGAGAGACTCGATGAAATTATTAAATCCAAACCTAGAGAAATTATTGCGCTCCATAATCCTTGTGTGGATAGCTTGGAAGCTATGTATGCCAAAGAAAAATGGGTGACTTCTGACGACGCCACAATTGGTTCGGGGGTTATTTTTCCTTTATCTGTCTTCGAGGAGTTTCTTGTATGGATTAACAATAACCTGAAAGAAGGCGCTCTTGACGCCGCTAATCAATTTGGCATGGATGCTCTATATGGAATGTTTGCTGTTTGCACCAAGCGATTGGTTTACCATCCTATCCCTACAATCATGGATCAAGACACCAAATTGGTAAGTTCACAGGGGAATGAAGATACACCTGGTCGCAACACCGTGTGTAATTGGCGAGATGGTCCAATCCCTGAATCATACGATGATGATGGGCCTCATTTACATATGGGTAGATGGTTTCCGGGACTACAAGCTTTAATTGAGGAGTGGGTGAAATAATGCTGGCAATAGGTAAACATGATGGTGACTATGTGTTCTTTGGCCAAGATGGTGGGAAACAAGTCAAGTTCCGCTGTTCTGAGGATGAGGCTCGATCAGCACTAAGACAGTTAGCTGCTGCATTAGGTGATACAATTCCATCCCGAGAGTCTATCTTGAACGCTGCCCGAGATGTGACGCGGCCTCAGATTATTGAGGGAACACCATCAAAACCAGGCCCTATTAATTTAGCTAAACCATTGGATTTGAATGCTGTGGCTAATTTAATTGGTGAAGATCCCGCCGTTGAAGCAATGCGAAAAGACGAACGGGAAATGAAGGCACGATCAAATGCTGAACAAACCGGCATTAATATCGTGAAACGGACTTCCGAAGAAGACGCGCAGAAACAAGAAGCACGTCGAGCTAGACTACAAAACGCTCTTGGAGTAGACGAATGAACTCAGTAGATAAACTTGCATACGGTGTTCTAGCTTTGGCCCACAAGGAGAAGGCTCGGATTGACAAATGTGATGTATTAATTCCAGGTCAGCAACCAGAACGTCTAGGAGATATTCTGATTGAAGTTGGTCAGGATTTTCTTGAACTCCTCTATAGTCAGAAACCTGACTCTGAATGTCCCGATTTCATTGATAACGTTAGAGCTGCATCTGCAAAATTATCAGAAGATCTAGTTGCGAAGAAGGCTGAAAAATCATTAATTTTATCAGCTGCTGATTGCGCACGTTTAGATAAAGCTAAATCAAAGCGACTCAGGCGTGTCAAATAAGAAAAAAGCTGACCCGAATGATTATCTTCTTGGTGGATTGAAGTTTGATACCAAATCGAAGTTCAAGGTTGCTGAGAGTTTCCTAGAGTTTTGTGACCAAATAGGTGTTAAATTAAGTCGTGCGCAACTGGTTGCATGTGCAATCGCATACGATGGCGTTCAACCCGAAGATTTGAGAGGGTCCGATCGGGAATTAGCTCGCAAATTGTTTGGTGATATTGAGTCTATTACTGATGAACAGCGTCGCGTATTCGTTGCTGTGGCCGGAGCTAGAGCTGGTAAGACATACGTATTAATTGCCCTACGGATCCTGCATCTGGCACTTACTGTTCCTTTAGACGATTTGGCACCTGGTGAAGTAGCCTCAGCACCAATCATAGCGCCAGATATGGATCAGGCTTGTAAACCACTTAGATTTATCCAAGGTGCAGTCAGAAATCATCCTGAACTTTTGAAGATGGTGGTCGGGAAAGCTGATGCAGCTGAATCAATTGAGTTTGCTAGAGATGGTAAATCTGTCGAAATCGTTGTTAGAGCCGCGTCGGGAAAGGGACGAACGGGACGAGGTTCGAACTTAGTTGGAGCAGCTTTAGAAGAGACGGCATTTTTCAGAGATGCCGGAAGTGTTGTAAATGATCAGGAACAATTTGATGCTATTACTATTCGCGCTGTTCTTCCTGGATCTCAGATTATCATCGTATCTACACCCTGGGCTCAAACGGGGTTGTTATACGATTTCTTTTCACAGTGTCATCCGAATCCGGAATGTGCCGGGTTGCCTCCAACCCTTAAGCTTGGGACTACATGTCTCGCAATGCACAGCCCCACTCTGGTTTTCAGAGATAGTCCGATTTTACGACAAGTGGTTGAACAACAATATCAGCAGGATTCAGAAAATGCCCGACGAGAATACGGCGCCCAGTTCATGGGCGCTGGAACTGAGTCTTTCTTTGACCCGATCGTATTATCTAAGAGTGTTGATTCGACCTATCAATTTCCAACCCTCCCCGAACCGGGTGACAGGGTTATGGCGGGTATTGACCTCGGGTTTACCAAGAATAGCAGTGCGTTGGTGGTTTCGCATCTAAAACAAGGGATTATCAGAGTCGCCCAGATTATAGAGAAGAAACCGCAAGAAGGTGCAGCATTACAGCCTAGTGAAGTTTGTCGTGAGTTTGGTGAAGAAATACGCCGTCACGGCGGAAGTTATTTTATGGCCGACCAGCATTATAAACAAACTGCAATAGAGGTAATTGGCAAGCTAAATCTAGGATTCGTAGATGCCCCAATGTCGCCTGCTGAATCATTCATCAAAACTCGGACCCTGATGAGGGAAGGGTTGGTCAAAATACCAAATCATCCACGATTACTGCGTCAGTTAAAAGAAGTCACTTGGAGGAAAAACTCGGGTGGGAATATAACAATCATTTTGCAAAAATGGCCAACCGGGGAGCATGGTGATATAGTATCAGCGTTTGTTCTTTCTATCTTCCAACAATCTGGACAATTGGTATTGGCTCCAAAACCTAAAGTTGGAACCCCGGAAGCGGATGCGATTGAAGTCAAAGAAGCACAAGAGCGTCGTCGCCAAGCCCAATTGCGAAATGACCAATCCCTAAGGCAAAATTGGACCCCCGGAGATAGATCAAGATGAAAACACAACTCTTCTTCAACAAGGTGCTGTCGCCATCAGCCCAAATCACAATCCTCCAAGAATGGCTGAATTGTGGATTAATTAATGAAACTGAATACAAACGAATGATGTGTGGATTTTGTGAACATCAAATTGAGCAAGAAGACTGTCTAGACCCTAATTGCATAATCAAATATGTTCTGGATTGTTAGCCCGGTTTTGACCGGATTGGGGTATGACAGAGTCACTTATTGATCTTCGTGCTAGATTAGAATTATTGAAAGAGTTTGGGGTCGCTCAACATGACCCGACGACTGGGATGGTGGCGTTTTTCACCCCAAAGTCCGTGCTGATGCCTATGAGCAAAGAGGCTCAGATGGAAGTCGAAGCCCGGCGAGCTGAACAACAAGAGGCAATTGAACAAAAACGCAAGTTTGGTGCTTCGGGAGGTTTTGTTCCAAATCAATTAACTGCTGATGAAATAGAAATTAGGCATAAATCTGAAAAAGAGGAACAGTTGAGGTTTCAGCGTCAGTCTGAAAAGGTTCGGGCCGCTAGGGCTCAATTAGACGCTAAGACTGCCCAATGAGTTCAAAAGATAGCCAGGCGATGGCAAAAGCGCAGGAAATGCGCGCCAAACGCAAGAACAAGATAAAGAAAGATAACCCGGAGACCGAAAAACCGGACACTGGGAAGTTTAACACAGGACCGGATTTTCACCCACTAGGTCAAGATCTCCGTTGGTATTTAGCTTCGGCAGATGACATTCACAATTTAGTCATGTCACGTGTTTCGCGCTTGCGAAACCGTCAACGTGCACGACGAGAGATGTATAGATATTATCTACAATTATATGGTGTTAATGAGTTTACAGGCCTGGGTCTAACAAATTATGAAGCTGCGTCTATTGGATTCGTTGCTCCCAGTCTCCCATATAACTTAGTAAGACGAGGCGTCAACACTGTTACAGCTAAAGTTGGACGACATAAACCATTACCAATGGTTCTCACGTCACGTGGAAACTATAAATTAACAAAGAGAGCCCGTTCACTAAGTTATTTCCTTGAAGGTGCTTTCAACGCTTGTGATGTATTTGCTAAAACCCCCTGGCAAGCACGGGATTGTTTAGCACTTGGTCCTGGTCTCCAATGGATCCATCATTATCCTGGTGACAAACTTCCACGATGTGAACGAGTTTTAGCTTGGGAAGTTTTTGTTGATATTGGGGACGCTCATAATGGTGACCCAACTCAATTGTGGATGGTGAGGTGGGAAGACAGAGTTGATCTTGAAAGTCACTATCCTGGTGCAAATGAATTGGGAGAAGACCGACCAACTATAATAGAACATTCTGGTAGCACATCTGGATTAATTGATGATATGCCCGATTATGAACAGGGCGTGGATCGTGTGTTAGTTACACGTTGTTGGCGTCTTCCTTGTGGGGGTAAACCTGGGAAGTTCTATGTTGGGGTAGATGGTGGTCTCTTAGATCAAGGCGAATATAACAAAGACCATTTCCCTCTAGTTATGCTTGGATATACCAAACCCATGATTGGCTATTGGCCTGATGGTTTGGCAGCAGAAATGTCTGGATTTCAGGAGGAATGCAATTATGTAACTGAAACTCTGAGAATGGCCCATCGAATGGTTGGAACAGGTATTTGGAAAGTTCCTGACGGTGGTGATATGATTGATTCTCACTTCGTAAATGAAGTGGGGTATTTGCTCAAATATAAGCCGGGATTTGAACCCACATATCAATCACCAGAGCCGGCTAACGCTCAAACTTATAGCTATCAACAGCAATGCGCTAATGATTCGATGAAATGGATTGGCGTCTCTCAGATGAGCGCCAATGCCGAAAAACCATCTGGTATCACGGCTGCTGTGGCCTTGAATACTCTAGCCGATTTGGAAAATGATAATTTTGCTGTTTTCGAACAGGCTTATGAAGACCTCCATGTTCAGATCGCCGAACGCTTCATCGAAGAGTTCAAAGAAATGCATGAGGAAAACCCTGATTTAGCTGTATTCGTATCCCAAAAACGTCAACTTCTCGAAGTTAAATGGGAAGATGTTGACATGGACGCTGATGCAATTCAGATCCAGATCTGGCCAACGGCGTTGTTAGGTCGGACTCCGGCTGCTAGACGACAGTCTGTCAGTGATCTTTACAATGGTGGATTAATTGATCGCACAATGTATCTGCGGCTTTTAGATGCCCCGGACATTGATGCCGAGGTTGACCTCGAATCAGCAATGACTATGCTCGCAGATGAACAAATTGAGCATATGCTGGATCTTGATGAAAATGAAGTTAATAAAAAGGGATCCTACAGACGCCCCGAGGCTTACCAAGACCTTGTTTATGCAATGCGTCGAGCACAACAACAAATATGCATGGGTCTCATGACTGGGGTACCAGATTCGATCCTAGGTCTTTTACGTCGTTATATTGAAGACGCTAAGTTCGAACTTTCAAAGACCATGGCAGCACCAACTCAATCAGGCGTAAATCCATCACCACAAGCTGGGCCTGGCGGAGCATTGAATCCAGCACCAGCTAATGTTCAACCACAAGGAGCGGCCCCAACACCTGGGGTCTCGTAAAGTAATCAAATGGCAAACGAAGTAATAGTTCCAGAAGTAGCGGTCGAAACCGCGGAGACCCCAGTAACAGAAACAGCAGTTGCTCGGGATGAATCGGGTAAGTTTATTTCGCATCAAGCTAGAAAAGCGGATCTCCATTCTCGACTTATGGCCGAAGGCGAAGCCGAGGCAAAGGCGGCCTTAGAGGCTGAGGTAGCCGCGGATACTTCTGAAACACAGGAAACCCCAGCCAAAACGCCAGAAAAGGTATCCGCTGAGAAACCGAAATCTGAGACTGAAAAGGCTGATGCCAAGGCATTTGCAGCTTTAGCTCGTCAAAAGACTGAACTACGCCAGTTAGAGTCAAAAGTCGCAACTGAAAAACAAGCAGCAGAGACGATGCTCAATGAAGCGAAGGATCGTCAGTCAAAGGCTGAGGCAAGAGTCAAAGAACTAGAAGCCCTTTTCAATGATCCAACTAAGTTTTTCGAGTATGGATTCGATCATCTAGGTCTAAAGACGGAAGAAGATTTCAAGAAATACGCGAAGAATCAATGGCAACGTCAACAGACTGGGACTACGACAGATGCCAAACCACTTACGGAAGCTGATGTAGCGGCGGCTGTAAAAAAGGATCGTGAAGCGCGAGAGGCCACACAGGCAACAGAAGCCATATACATCAATTTTGATAAACTGATGCAAGATGAAAAATATGAGGCTTCGAGTCTAATTTATTCGAGGGCCGAAGCACGGAAAGTTGCTGATGACATTTGTAACAAATTAAATGCTTTAGGTAAGACGCCACGAAAGCCAAATGGTGATTTTGATTTGGAAGCTGTAGCAGATGCCGTAGATGAATGGGCTCAGGAAGATGAGCGTTACAAACGTCTAGTCGCACGTGGACTACCTGCAAAGAAAGCGGCTGCAACTACAACTGAGGATAAAACCAAGGTTGTGGCCAAAGTTGATCCAAAGAAGGTAGTAGTACCAGCAAAGACTAATGGGGCCGCCGCAAAGCCACTAACTCACAAAGAACGAGTGGCTTTGACAATGGAGGCTGCTAGGAAAGCTAGCTAAAGACTTTAGGCTGCGGTTTTAGCCATGTTACCGTATCTCCTCCTGAGCTGCCCGGGTGCCTAAAGAGGCAGCATTTTTTCGTTACACTAAACCTAGTTAGTGTAAAGGATTCGGATGAGCGATCCTTTTAGAATTGATGATGACATTCTGATCATCTCCAGGGATGGTATCAACGGTCGTCCTGTAGTCAGGACTGAAAGACATATTTTCTGTTACGAGGACTTGATTGGTGATGGACCAAGCGAAGACGACGTTCCCGCCTTTGTCGGCGGCGTTCGCAAAAATATATTGCAACGCATCCCGTTCGTTCATCGGGGGTTTTTCGGTGGGCGTGCCTTTGGAGATAACTAGAAAAAGAAGCTTTCCGAATCCCTTATTACGCAAATATTCCTGAAACATGTGATGAGTTTTCGAATAGTCGAACTCATAATCTTCTGACCCGAACAGAAGTTCCATGAACGCATTTTCGTCATATATCCAAGCCGTGTAAGCATCATTAGTTCTAACTTGTGCTTGCTTCTCGGCCTTGCGTCGCTTCTTTTCGTCAGATTTCTGGCTCATTTTCGTATCTCCTTAATTCCTGATACGTTAATAACTTTAATATTTACGGATCAAGAATGCGGTTCTTCGCATTCCCGGGCTGAGTATTGAATCCATAACGAGGATCATCTGATTTGAATGTATTAATCCATTCTCGCTCTAAGCGGTCGGCTTCACGAGGGCTGTCACATGTTGCAATGACTTCATTGGTCCATCCATCAATGCCATAGTCTTTGAGCGCAAAGTGAAAGCGCGACCGCCACTTAAGTGTGAATCGCAGAGCCTGACGAATGTGCTGTTGCCAGCGCTTTTGCATCGTTTGCGAAGTCTGGCCCACATAACGCTTCCCCGTGGCCTTATGAGTGTGAACGTAGATGATTATAGCCATTCGGGATCCATCATTTCTTACGAATCTCAACTTTCGAGTACTTGACTAACAACATATAGATTCGCACAATCTGGATCTTGACAATTCCTCTGACTACGTCCATGAGGGCATTCAACGCCCATTGTTTTGGCATAATTATCGTCCATTTCAACTAAAATCTGTTCTATTAGCTTCTGCGCTTCCTTCACTTCAATTTCATTATATGAGCCAGATTGTGTTTTGGCCATTTCAACCCAATATTTTTCTAATAGTTCTTGTTTTTCGTCACCTAGACTTGTCCAAGGCCACATTTGATTAATTTTACACTTTCGAATGCTTAATCAAATAAGCGACTGCTTTCAGAATTAACATGGCGTCGTCTTTGAACATACCAAGTGCACGATTACATCTATCACAAAGCAGAGCCCTGATTTTATTAGTTGCATGGTCATGATCTACGTTAAGTCTCTTCCCATCTTTGGGTGGGTCCAGACAAATATTGCAAAGTCCATTCTGATCTGCTAACATAATATCATATTCTTCAATAGTGAGACCATGTCTTCTAAGAGTTATAGCCCTACGATTCATAGGATTATTGATCTCCCAAGCATATCCTTTAGCCCGACGTTTTGCAGTGTTTTTAGCATATGATTTAGCGTTGTATTGATTCATTTTGGAAGCAATGGTAAGTTGATAACGTCTAGTTGCCGCGTTAGTTGGCATTTGATTAATTTTACACTTAGCTCTTTATTGAATTGAATAAGGTTAGACCTTATCAGATCTTAGGTCATGTGACTGATGCCGTCACACTAAAAAGCATCAACTCGGATCAAGTTAATTCGCTCGCGCCAGAATCCATGCGGGTTGGAGTTTCTGATCTTTTGAGTACATCACAATGACTGCTGCATCATCCACCTCTTACTCTGCGTTACTCCGGGAAATCTGGCCGCAGACTGACATTTATGATGAATTGTACACCATCAACCAATCGTTTTACGGCCAAGTGGCTAAGGATACCACATTCCACGAAATAATCCGCCATATTGCAGTTGGCTATGGTTACACTGGTGGTGCGTCAGCTCAGTTCTCAAACGCCAAGCGAAACAAGTCGCCTTCGGTTGAGTCTAAGTTTGACATTACACCCGTAATCTACTACTCTCTGTTCTCAATTCAACGCCAGCTTCTCCGCCGGGCCCAGAATAAGAAAGCCGCAATTCTGCCGGCTCTCGAACGCCAAGTCAAAATGGCGCTCAACGTCTGGAAGCGTCGCCAGGGGATCTATCTCTGGGGCTCTGGGGTTGGTTCAGTTGGCCAGATCCTTACTGCTCCTGGTGGGACCGCCACACTCTCAGTTCCCTCTGGCTCAACACAAGTTCTGACCACGAGTCAGATTCAGCTAACCAACGTAGCTGATATGAAGAAGTTCCAGAAGAACCTAAACGTCGGGTTCTCAGCAGACAACACTGGGGCATCTTCACAACGGACCCAGGTTGTTCCACTGCTCGTCACGAGCCTCGACCGTGATAATGCAATCCTCACTTTCAACGTTCCAGTAGCAACATCTTGCCCAACATTTGGTTCGACCGATTATCTCTACTTTGACGGCGATTACAACCAAGTGGTTTCTGGTCTCCAAGGCTGGATCCCAACCTCAGCGCCCACTTCAACGCCTTGGTTCGGTCTTGATCGAACACAAGATGTGCAGTGGCTATCTGGGTGGCGCGTTTCAGGAAAGGGTATTTCACCCAAGGCTGCTGCAATGAAGGCCGCGAAGGTTATTGCAGAAGCTGATGGTCATGGAACTCACTACTTCCTATCACCAAACGACTACCTCAACCTTCAATATGAGCTAGAGTCATCCGGTTCACTTCGAAATGTGAAAGAACCCGCTGCGCCAATCAACAAATATGCAAGCGGCGTCACATTCAACGGCATTGAGTTTATGGGCAGCATGGGACCTATCAAGGCTTTCTTTGATATTAACACCCCAGACGGCTATCCAATGCTATTGGATATGGATACATGGACCTTCGGGACCATGGGTGATGCTCCCTACTTCGATTCAGAGGATGGTAATGAAATCCTTCGCGAAGTGGATGCGGATGCATTCGAAGGCCGAATCGTCGGGGACCTACAGCTTTACACCGAAGCACCAGGTCGTAACGTTGTCGTCACTCTGAACTCCTAAGAGTAAAAGGTAACAAGGACAAGTAAAATGAGTGATTTCAGCATCTATAAGTCTCTAAAGACTTCGGAACTAACATCAAACGCCCAGTTCTCAACAACTGGTACGGGTTCAACAACTACGGTTACGGGGGCAGCTAACGCTATTTCCCAGTCGTGTCGTCGAGAGGGCTATTTCAAAATGGCCAATATCTCAGCGACTACAACCGAGGCATCTGTTGGCGAAGCACGGGTAGTTGAGTTTACATCAACTTTCATTTCAGCTAACCTGGTGGCTTCTAACGGGGCGGCAGTTGCAAACACAACTGACTACACCTTAGTCAAGATCTACAAGGTAACCGCTGCATCTAACTATGCAACCCACGTTCTAGTGGCATCAGCCAACCTAGCTAACGTTGCAGTTTCACAATGGACCCCGGTTCCATTTGCTCTTGTCGCAAACGCAGCCAACTATCAGCTAGCACAGGGTGACGTTCTGACAGCTAACTGCACTGTCACTGGAAACGGCGTGGCCAACAACCTCGCAGTTGACGTTGACGTTGTAATTGAAGACGTTTGATCCGGACACTTTAACCTAAGAAGGATCAAAAGATGGATATTCTCCACGAAGAAGCAGGGACTAATGGTTATGGATCGGGGCGTTATATGCTCCGATTCCAACCAAATGGGACCTCAACGCCTAAATTAGTCAACGGCAACTACATCACCAGCGTGACCTATTCCGGAACAGGGACTGGGGTTTATCTTGTGAACTTTGCCTCGACTTTCAACGGGTCGTTGCTGTTCATGACGTTCGGTAAACAGTCAAACTCAGGAGGGCCAGCGGAAGGCTTTACTTTTGAGGTTGATAATGCACAGACGAACCTCACCCCCACAACTGGTGGGGCAGTAGTTGCAATCGCTGGTGTTAACGCATCAGGTTCACGAGCTACAATTGCCAATGATGCCAATACAATGGTCTTCATTGAGCTTGTATTCTCGTTCAATACCACACTCGTTCCCTAAAGGAGTTCCCGATGGCTGATACTGGCAAAGGGCTCCTCGTTTTAGCGGGAATGAAGCCAAAAGGTGATGATGATTCTGATGAAGATCAGGATTCGTCAGACGAGGTCTCTCCGGGCGAAGAGTCTGCAATGTCGGACTTTGAGAAAGCCTGTGCAGATGGTGATCATGCTGGGATGGCAAAAGCACTAGCCGCCTTCTTGGACATTTACCATGGGGGCTGAGTTTGCCCCATGAGTAAAATCTGCACCATTGATTTAGTCATAAATGTCCAAGGGGATGGGACGAATGACTCATTCCGTCTCTCAACATATAACCCAATTTCACTTCAAGATTCACCCGGAGTGAGAATGTCCTATTCTCTCTCTGCTGGATTCAATTCAGTTTCACTTGCGACGGCGTCTGATGGTGGAAAACCAAACTTTGCTCTGGTTTTGTCACCTACATCATCAACTAATATTAAGACGCTGAAAGGTATCACTGGTGATACTGGAAAGTCATTCACTGCTCAGCCATTTCTAATTCCAATTCAGAGCACGGATACAGCTCTTGGTCTCACACTCACTTCAAACGAAGTGTTAGAGATTATGTGGCTGTGAAAAGAGGCTCTCGTGATTATCAAAAGGGGTTCCAAGTTCATTCTGATGACACAGGATGGTTCAAAACGACTGGGAACCCATACCTCACGTGCTGATGCCGAAGCACAAGAACGAGCCATCAACATAAGTAAAGCAAAAGCTGCTGGACATAGGATCAAGAAATAAATGCAACTTCGATCACTTGCCCAGATGCGTTCAAAAGTGGTGTTTGAAGCGGATCTTCCGCCACCAACTTCGGCCACTACACCATCTTTAGCTGATATTAACTCTAGAATAAATGAGGGTGTGTCAGAGTTTCACCGACTCGTGGTTGTTGCAGCAGCAGACGAAGCCTATTCAAAATCCACTTGGTTTCAGACTGTAAATGTCGCACCTGTTCAACCTTTCAGTGGTTTGACACCCCCGTTTCGGGCACAGATTGATTATCC
>Ga0209330_1000135_pt1 | contig 36337 bp, 26 predicted proteins | sample JacPinW_OM2H0_O3_FD_187969 | JGI IMG/M metagenome (GOLD analysis project Ga0209330, IMG submission 187969) | Forest soil microbial communities from Algoma, Ontario, Canada - Jack Pine, Ontario site 1_JW_OM2H0_O3 (SPAdes) (version 2) | ecosystem: Environmental > Terrestrial > Soil > Boreal... | reverse complement strand
AATCTCTTCATCAGCGACCGATCCGCAGTCGCCGCCGCTGGCCCGCAGGGCATCAAGCACGTAGGGGCCGTCGGCGGGATTGCCGATAGCGAGCGAACGAGCGATGGTCGCCGGCTTCTGCGGCTCGATCTCGGCGCTGCCCGTCTTTACCGCTGTCGAAATGGGAGAGCATCCGGTCGCCTGCGCTCCGAAGAACTTCACCGGTTTATCCTCGACCAATCCGAGCTTGCTCAGTTCGTCAAACGCCTTCTTGATCTTGGTGATCAACGACCCGCCAGCCATGGGAACGACCACGTTATCCGGCAAGCGCCAGCCCAGTTGCTCGGCGATCTCGAAGCCGACGGTCTTCGATCCCTCGGCATAGTAGGGACGCAGATTCACGTTGACGAAGCCCCAGCGGCGCTCTTCGGCGATCTGCGAGCACAGGCGATTCACCTGATCATAGTTGCCGGCGATGCGTACGACGTTAGCGCCGAAAACTTGTGTGCCCAGAATCTTCGCGGGTTCGAGATCGGAAGGAATGAAGATCCAGGCTTTCAAACCGAGGCGCGCAGCGTGCGCAGCCACGGCATTCGCCAGATTTCCGGTAGAAGAACATGCGACCGTGTCGAAGTCGAAAGCCTGGGCCTGGGCGAGCGCCACAGAGACCACCCGGTCCTTGAAACTCAGCGTTGGGAGGCAGACAGCATCATTCTTGATGTAGAGATTCTGCGCGGCAGCCGCGGCGTCAACCTGGTCACCGGCCAAGCGTGCAGCCAGACGCGGAGCCTGCAACAGCGGCGTGAATCCCACTGGCAGTCGCGGCTCGAAGCCCGCAGGCAGCGGCAGCAATTCGGAATAGCGCCACATGTTCGGCGGGCGCTGCGCAATGCGTTCACGGCTGGACTTTACTTTGTCGATCGCGCCCTGGGCCAGCGAGGACTGAATGGAATCGTAGTCGTAAGTGATTTCGAGAGGAGAGAAACACTCGTCGCAGATCGACCGCGGCTGGTTGCCCCAACTTCGTCCGCATTCCCGACAACGCAGTTGGTAATGAGCTTGACCGTCGTAATTCGACATCGGGCTACTCGCTTTCTGTCGTAGCGAATAGCTGGGGACGAGCCGGGAAAAAGCGCCCTAAAATACGAAGGCCTCTTTTTCCGGGAAATGGGAAAAGAGGTCGGAATGCAATCAAAATGAAGCTCGCATCCGAATCTCATGTTCCCCGTTTCCGGGCGGGAGTTGGCACCTGGCGGTCGGGATATATGATCCCGATCCGGTTGCCGTGGCGTCACAGGGCTCGTCCCTCAGCCACTCTGCATGAAATTCCGGTTTGCCCCGAAAGGCAAACCTTTCTTTATTAGGCTACACACTTGAAGGTGCTCCGTCAAGAGCGGTTCTTGTACTGCTTGTAGCGGCTTGCACCGGAGTAAGCTCCGATTTTTGCCAGAGATAAGAAACGCAGCAAGTCAGCCGATCGCCGCTAACACATACCGGACGCGCGCCTGGACTGAGTCGAGGGGAAGGGGGATTAAGTCGTAGCCTAAGGCAGCGTAGGTTTCAGTCATTATTTGATGGGTCGCCTGAGCTTCCTCAAAAGATTGCTTCCGCTCTCGGTCGAGCTCGAAGATCTGCGGCCAGGGCGGCGCGATAAACACTCTCCGATGGTGGCGAAATATCCTCGATGCGTTGTTAACGTGCGAAGGAATGGGTAAATTGCTTAAGCGCAAGTAGCCGAGAACGTCGGGCACGCCACGATCGAACATTACAGGACCGCTCCGACTGAGCGCCGCCCGATACGATCGCATTTCCCAACTGAGCATCAGTTCCGCGAAAGCGCGGCGATCCGACCAAGGCAAAGCCTCGCCGCCAATGGCCATCTGATCCTGAATGATCGCCCGCCCGGCCTCAGGCATGGTGGAAATACCGCGTCCCGCCAAGGCGTTAATCAATGTACTCTTTCCTGAACCTGGTCCCCCGGTGATTGCAAACAGACGGTCGAAGTTCACAGCCTCCATTCCTTCTTCTCCTTATGCGGCTCCCGAACGGGCGGCGCATGTTTGACGACTATTGTCCTGTTGACCGTAATCCGAAACTCAAACCGACCTTCTACTCGACATTCGCAGTAACCGGCCAGTTGTTCCGGACGCTCCCGAATCAGTACACTCTTCATTCACGAGGAGAGCATGGATAATCAGAGAATGCGTTTTGGATTCTGTGAAAAAAGTTCGCGGCCCGGGATTTTACGAGTCCGCGGTGGGGTCGTTCTCGCCGTCATCGTTGGCGCGCTGTTATTTGCTAAAACGTCCCGCGCCCAGACCGGCGCATCCTCGGACTTGCCCAGCGAAACCCCGGCCGCGTTTACGCCCGTCACCACCAGCTTCGATTACGTCAAACGCGACGTGATGATTCCCATGCGCGACGGCGTGAAGCTGCACACGGTCATCGTTCTGCCCAAGGGTGCGAAAAATGCGCCGATCCTGCTCACGCGCACGCCTTACAAGGCTATGGCGCAAACCACTCAAGCCTCCAGCGCGCATCTCGGTCCGATTCTCAGTGGCTATGACAATGCGACCGAGGTGATCGTCGAAGGCGGCTATATCCGCGTCGTGCAGGACGTGCGCGGCAAATACGGCTCCGAAGGCGATTACGTGATGACTCGCCCGCTGCACGGTCCGCTGAATCCCACGCCCGTCGATCACTCTACCGATACATACGACACCATCGACTGGCTGGTCAAGAATGTTCCTGAGAGCAACGGAAGAGTTGGCATCCTCGGCATTTCCTACGACGGATTCACAACGCTGATGGCACTGGTCAATCCACATCCCGCGCTAAAGGTCGCGGTGCCCATGAACCCTATGGTCGACGGCTGGATGGGCGACGACTGGTTCCACAATGGTGCCTTTCGCGAACAGAACATGGCTTACATCGATGTTCAGGAAGCCACACGCGGGTCAGAAGAAAAATGGTGGACCAATCACTTCGACGACTACGACGTTTTCATGGAAGCCGGGTCAGCCGGCGAACTCGGACGCCGTCATGGACTCGAGCAAGTTGGATTCTGGCGCAAACTCCTGGATCATCCCGGTTACGATTCCTGGTGGCAGGAGCAAGCGATGGATCGCATTCTTGCGGCGCAGCCTTTGAAAGTTCCAACCATGCTGGTAGATAGCCTATGGGATCAGGAAGATATTTACGGGGCACCCGCAGTCTACAAGGCGCTAAAAGCAAAAGATGCCAACGCTGATAAATTGTTTCTGGTGCTCGGTCCCTGGCATCACGGCCAGGAGATTGGCGATGGCAGCTCGCTCGGGGCAATTAAATTTAATAGCGATACCGGGCTCTACTTCCGGCAGGAAATTCTGCGTCCTTTCCTGGATCGATATTTGAAAGACGGCTCGCCCAAAGCTGACATCGCGCCCGTCACCGCTTTTGAAACTGGAACGAACATTTGGCGCCGCTTACCAACGTGGCCTGCAGGCTGCGCGACCGGATGCAACCTTCACCCGACTCCGTTGTATCTCGGCGCCGGTCTAAAACTAAGCTTCGCGGAACCAAAATCTAATGACCAAGCATTCGACGAATACGTTTCTGATCCGGCCAAGCCTGTACCTTTCCGCGCGCGGCCCAGTCAGCCGATTGGCTACGGGAACGGCCTCACCTGGCCGCAATGGCTGGTCGACGATCAGCGCGAATCTTCCGGACGCCCCGATGTATTGGTGTTTACTTCAGATGTGCTGACCGCCCCGCTGAAGATTAGCGGACAGCCGGCAGCGAACCTTGTAGCTTCAACCAGCGGCACGGATTCCGATTGGGTGGTCAAGCTGATCGACGTCTATCCCGACGAAGTGGCAGGGGACGCTGCCATGGGTGGCTATCAACTCATGATTTCCGCCGACATCTTCCGCGGCCGTTATCGCGAAAGCCTGGAATCTGCAAAGCCCATCGCCTCAGGGCAGCCCTTGCTCTACCGCTTCAATCTGCCCACGGCCAACCACGTGTTCCTGCCGGGGCACTGCGTTATGGTGCAGATTCAGTCCACCTGGTTTCCGCTGTACGATCGCAATCCACAAACGTTCGTTTCTAACATCTTCTGGGCGAAGCCAGACGATTACCGGAGGGCGACCCAGCGCGTTTATCACGGGCCCGGCCAAGCAAGTTTTATCGAGCTGCCAGTAGTGACGACGCCGTAAGGTTCGAGTCGATTTTCATCCTACGACCGAGCATCGGCTGCTTACCTGCTGTACTGATTCCTCTTCTTGTCTTCGTGCCGCTCCAGTCCTAACTGGATCAGCCGGTCGATCAAGTCCGAATAATCGAGACCCGAAGCAGCCCACAGCTTGGGATACATGCTGATCGCCGTGAATCCCGGCATCGTATTAATCTCATTTAGATAAATCCGGCGCGTTTGCGCATCCATCAGAAAATCTACCCGCGCCAACCCGGAGCAATCGACCGCTTGGAAGGAGCGGACGGCCAGTTCTTGAACTTTTTTCGTTTCCGCCTTGGTGAGCTTCGCCGGAATGATCAGCTCTGAGCCTTCGTCGAGATACTTCGCGTTGTAGTCGTAAAACTCTTTCATGGGAACAATTTCTCCCGGCACAGAGGCTACTGGGTCATCATTGCCCAGCACCGAACATTCGATCTCACGCGCCTTATTTTTCTTCCCCCCTACGCCTTGCTCGATAACAATCTTGCGATCGAACTTCGCCGCTTCCTCCATCGCCGGACCGATTTCCTTGCGATCGTGCGCCTTGCTGATCCCGACCGAGGATCCTAAATTCGCGGGCTTCACAAAGACTGGATACCTGAGCTTGCTCTCCACGAATTTCTGAACTTTCTTCGGATCCTTCTTCCACGCGCTCCGCAGAATCGTGACATGCTTCACGATCGGTATTCCGGCGGCGATAAACAAAGACTTCATAATGTCTTTGTCCATTCCCGCGGCTGAACCCAGAACCCCCGCGCCTACATAAGCCATGTCAGCGAGTTCGAGCAGGCCCTGGATGGTTCCGTCCTCGCCGAAGGTGCCGTGCAATACGGGAAAGATGACATCTACGTTGATGGCGCGATCACTGGCGCGCCGCGTGAGCAGCGCATCCGTCTGAAACGGCACCAGCCCACTTTGCCGATGCACTGGCTCCGGAGGAACTACAACCGATTCTCCCCGAGCCAGCACCGCGGCGGGCTGGGTAGTTTCCGGATCCCCGGCACGCAAATGACGTGACTCGACGACCAGCTTGCCTTGCAGCATGTTCTCGGCATCGCCGGCAGTCAGCCATCGCCCATCCTTCGTAATGCCGATGGGAACGACCTCATACTTGTCTTTGTCGATAGCCTGCAGCACCGACGCAGCCGAGAGCAGCGAAACCTCATGTTCTCCACTCCGACCGCCAAAAAGAATACCGACCCGAAGCTTTTTCATAATCGGTTACAGAATCTTTTTTCCAAACGCCGAAAGCGCCAACTCAACCGCCAGATCGGCCGTCTGGTTGTGCTCGTCGATGACGGGATTCACTTCGACGATCTCAAAACTTAGCATGCGTCCGTGGTCCGCAATGATTTCCATGGCAAGATGCGCCTCGCGATAGGTCGCGCCGCCGCGCACTGGAGTGCCTACCCCGGGTGCGTCCTCGGGATCGATCCAGTCCATGTCGAGCGAGATGTGATAGCCGGCGGTGCCCCGTCCGGCCATGCGCAGCGCTTCTTCCATCACCGTACGCATGCCGCGCTCGTCGATGTCGCGCATGGTAAATACCCCGATGCCGGCGCGCCGGACATTTTCCTTTTCAATAGCGTCAATGTCGCGCACGCCCACGAGCACACAGTTCTCCGCCTTAACCTTGGGAGAAAAATCGAAGATGTTCGACAACTCCGCCGGACCAAGCCCCATCAGCGCGGCCAGAGGCATCCCGTGCACATTCCCGCTGGGCGAACTCTCGGGCGTATTGATGTCGGTATGCGCGTCGATCCAGATGAGGCCGACTCGATGGTTCTGCCGGCGGTAAAATTCGGCGACGCCCGACACAGTTCCGGCGGCCATCGAGTGATCCCCGCCAAGCGCCAGAGGAATCCTCCCCGCTTCCAGGGTCTTAATCACCAGCTCCGCGTGCTTTGTGCAGGTGGCGGTGATTTCCTTCAAATACTTCGCGTGCGTGTCACCTTCTTTTTTCTGTTCCGGAATGGCCACCGCAACGTTACCGCCATCTTCGACTTCATGTCCCAATGCCTCGAGGCGCGCTTCCAGCCCCGCCACTCTCACCGCCGAAGGGCCCATATCGACGCCGCGCCGAGACTGCCCCAGATCGAGCGGTACGCCGATTACACGTATCTTCTTGGGAGCGATGCTGGTGGTGCTGATGTTGGTCGTCATAGAAGCTCGTGGAATAGGTCACGGATATAATCGGTGCAGCATCCGCGGGAACGGAATTGTTTCTCGTACATGGTCGAGGCCGCAGATCCAGGCCACAGCCCGTTCAATGCCCATGCCGAAGCCGCCGTGAGGCACGCTCCCGTACTTGCGCAAATCCAGATACCACTTGAATGCCTCCTCCGGCAACCCGTGTTCGCGGATGCGCTTCACCAGCAGCTCATGCGATGCCATACGCTGCGAACCGCCAATGATCTCGCCGTAACCTTCCGGCGCCAGCACATCCACACACAAAGCTAACTCCGGACGTTTCGGATCCGGTTCCATGTAAAAAGCTTTGACCTTCGCCGGATAACGATGCACCATGACTGGCCGATCGAATTGCCCGGAAAGATAGGTCTCGTCGGGTGACCCCAGATCCCCACCCCATTCAAATCGCGCGTCCAGCGCCCCTTTGGCGTGGCCTTCCTGCAAACTCTTTACGGCATCGTCGTAACTGATCCGGGGAAACGGCGCTTCGATCTTTTCGAGCCTAGAGATATCGCGGCCAATCGCCAGCAGATCCGCACGCCTCCGCTCCAGGCACCGCTTCACGATAAAGCTGAGCAGTCCCTCCGCCAGATCCATCACATCGTCGAGGTCGGCGTAAGCAACTTCCGGTTCGACCATCCAGAACTCGGTAAGATGACGCCGCGTCTTTGATTTCTCTGCGCGAAATGTTGGACCGAACGAATACACTTTGCCCAAGGCCATGGCGGTCGCTTCAATGTAAAGCTGGCCAGACTGCGTAAGGTAAGCCTGTTCGTCAAAATAATCGACCGGGAAAAGTGTGCTCGTGCCTTCACAAGCCGCCGGAGTCAGAATAGGCGGATCAGTGAGCGTAAAGCCGCGCTCGTCAAAGAAATCGCGCACCGCCTTTATAATCTCCGCCCGCACCCGCAGAATCGATGCCTGTCGCTGCGACCGCACCCACAGATGCCGATGCTCCATTAAGAACTCGGTGCCGTGCTCCTTCGGAGTAATCGGATAAGGGTCTGACTCGGGAACACGCTGCAGCACGTTCACGTTCATGACGTCCAGTTCGTAACCGCCAGCGGCGCGCTTATCGGCGCGGACTTTGCCTTCGACGATCACGCTGGATTCCTGTGTCAGGGTCTTGACCGCTTCAAACACTTCCGGCGTGACTGCGTTCTTCGGCACCACGCCTTGAATCACGCCCGAGCCGTCGCGAAATTGAGGAAACAACAGCTTACCGCTCTCCCGCAAGTTATAAAGCCAGCCCCGCAGCGTTACCTGCTGTCCTTCGTGCTTCCCAATTTCCGCAATCGTCGTTACAGGCGATGACATAGTGAAGAGGTCCATTTCGCCGAGCGCGGCTGGCCCGCCGATTCAATAAATGCGTTGGCCGTATTGCCTCAGAGCTCTCCGCGTTCTCAAAGATGAAACGTTGTTATGCCGTTTCCAGTTTGTCGAACGCGTTCCTCAACTTTTCCAGAGGATTTACTTTCTCGTTTTCCCCGAGTTCCAGCATCAAAGGCGGGGCTTGCGGCGCCGAGCGCAGCAATTCCATCGCTTCCTTCCAGTCGATCGTTCCCTCTCCCGGCCACAGATGCGAATCCTGGAGTTTGGCGTTATCGTGAACGTGCGTCGAGCACACCAGCCTTTTCAGGATCTCGAAAGCCTCGCTGATGGAGCCCATCATGTGGGCGTGTCCGAAATCAAAGCAAATGCCCACGTCGTCAAAGTGGGCAGCACGAATCATTTCTATCAATCGATGCGGAGTGGAAAGTTCATTCGGAATATTTTCCAGCAGAATGCGCACCCCCAGCGGCTTGGCAAACGCGCGCAAGTGCTCGATCGAGGTCATCGCCGATTCGAACTTCTTCTCACTGAAACTCTCATTGGGCAGCCCAAGATGCTGCACCAGAAAACGGAACGGAATCTGTTCCGCAATTTCGAGCGCCCGTTTCACTTCATCCATCGCCTGCACCAACCCGGCCCGGTCGGTTGAGGCGAGATTCAACGGCGGCGCTCCCGCACGGCCCCACTCGTAGTCGGCATAAAGCGGCGAGTGTACTGAATTCAACGGCACCCCGCTGCCGCGAAACCACTCCGCAATCTCCTTGACATGAGCCTTGCGGTTGGCATAGTCGATGTGCTGCCGTGCCGCGAAAATCTCGATCGCCTGCACTCCGCTGCGAGCCAGACCATCCAGAATTCCCGGATGCAGACGTTCCTTCACGTACACATAGGTTGATACCGCTTTCAACATGCCTGGTCCTTAATTAAGAATTGCTGGTTGCCGATTGAAAGCCAAAAGCCAGCACGATCGATTCAAATCAACCAAGAATCAACAATCAGCAATGGTTTCTAATATCCAACTGCCCTTCCGTTGTTCCGGAAATCGCTGGCACCGAGCCGCTCGCCGGTCTTCGGATCGATGGCAATACATTCCGCGTCGCTCCAGTAGGGAGACCCGCCCCCGCCTTCGTGCAAGCCAAACTCCACCTTGTATCCCTTCTTTTGCAGCCGTTGCACGGTGTCCGGCGAGAACCACTGCTCAACGTTCAACACGTCGGGCAGCCATTGATTATGAAAGCGCGGAGCGTTGACCGCCTCCTGGATATTCATTCCGTAATCCAGTACTCCCATCAAAACGTTGGCCACCGTGGTAATAATCTTCGAACTCCCGGGCGAACCCAGCACGAGAATGGTTTTTCCCTCGTGCACTACCATGGTCGGCGTCATTGAAGAGAGCGGACGTTTTCCTGGCCCGATGGCATTCGCCGCTCCTTGAATCAATCCATCGGCATTGGGCACGCCCGGTTTTGCGGAGAAGTCATCCATCTCGTCGTTCATCAAAAAGCCCAAACCCTCAGCCGTCACCCGCGATCCGAACCAATCGTTGATCGTGGTCGTGACCGACACTGCGTTTCCCTCTGCGTCCACTACAGAATAATGGGTGGTGTGGGGCGACTCGTGATTGGCCACGGGCTGAGGATGTGCAGCGGCATATTGCTCCAGTTCGCTGAAGATAGCAGGCCGCTTCAGATCCTTGCTGGGCGTCGCGTTTGAGTCGTCAATCGAATCCCGCCAAGCCGCACCATATTTCTTGTCGACGAGTTGAGCCACAGGAATCTTCGCAAAGTCGGGATCCCCCAGGAATTCCGCTCGATCGAAGAATGCCCGCCGGAATGCCTCCGTGGTGAAGTGGATGGACTCCGCTGATCGGTTACCGAGCTTGGCCAGGTCGTATCCTTCCAGAATATTCAGCGATTCGACCAGCACGGTCCCGCCAGACGACGGCGGAGGGGCGCTTATAATTTCGTATCCACGATACGTCCCGCGAATCGGCTCACGTTCCTTGACCTCATAATGCGCCAAATCGTCCGCGGTGATCAGCCCGCCGCCCTTCTCCACCGCAACCGCCAGTTCCCGTGCCAGCGCGCCATGATAAAAATCATCGGGCTTCGCCGCAATCCGCTCCAACGTCCTCGCCAAGTCGGGTTGGCGGAAAATCTCGCCCGACCTGTAGTAATTCCCATCCCGCTGAAAAATTCGACGCGACTCGGGGAACTGGCTCAAATATTTATCGTGCAGATCTCGCGCCTCGCCCCAGCTCAACTCGTAACCCTCGCGCGCCAGCCGTATCGCCTGAGCCATCACCTTCGGCAGCGTCAGCTTCCCATATTTCTGCTCGGCGTAAACCAAGCCCGCAACCGATCCCGGCACGCCAATCGCCTTGTACCCGTACTCGCTGGCACCTTCAATCACCCGGCCCTGCCCATCCAGATACATATCGCGCGTAGCGGCGGCAGGAGCTTTCTCGCGATAGTCAATAAAATGCGCTTTGCCGTCGGCCATGCGGATCAGCATAAATCCACCGCCACCGATATTTCCCGCCGGCGGATGCACCACCGCCAACGTGAATCCGGTAGCCACCGCAGCATCCACCGCGTTACCGCCCGCTTGCATAATCTCCACCCCGGCTTGCGAGGCCAGCTCGTGCACGCTGACCACGATTCCATGCTGCGCATGTACTGGCTCGGTAGACGCGAAACAGGGCTGCTCTCCGCAAGCCGCAAGCGCTGACATCAGCAGCAAAATCAATGATTTTTGCCGGAATAACATTAAGTCGAAGATTGTCCAGGAATGGGCGGACTCTTGAGGCTAGCCGACGGCAGCAAGCATAGTCAAATCACCGAGGTCCGGTGCTGGGGGCAGTCTTCCCGGCAGCTCTATTCAGAACAAGATCTCAGACTCTTCTGATCTTCGTCGGAGGTTTACGCTTAGTTAAACTTTGCGTCTTTTTTCTTCCCTTTTTCCCGGTGACTTTCGCTGCCACCATCTCATACGAGGTCCGAATCAATTCCTGCAGCTCATCCCACCCCAGCGCATCCAATCGGTCGAGCATCACCCATTTGTAACGTCCAACATAAGGCGCTGGACGAACGTCCTCGCGCTCGAGCAATTGAGCAAAAGCCTCCGGCGTGCATTTGAAACACAGCCGGGGATTGTCCAGCCCGAGCATCACGAAGATCTTTCCGCCAACTTTAAAGCAAAGCTCATCGCCCCACTGCAGGTTCTCTTTGGCCTCTGGAAAGTCCAGGCAATACATGCGGATAGCATCCACTTTCATGGCTTTCATTCTTGCAACGGATTTTCCTTCCCTATAATCTAAGCAGCTCTAAGGAGATTGAAATGCAAACTCGCAAGCTTGGCAACTCCGACTTGCACGTTACTCCCGTCGGCTATGGCGCATGGGCCGCCGGCGGTTCCGGTTGGCAGTTCGCCTGGGGGTCGCAGGACGATGACGATTCCATCGCGGCCATTCATCGCGCACTCGAACTCGGCGTCAACTGGATCGACACCGCAGCCGTTTACGGCCTGGGACACTCCGAAGAAGTTGTTGGTCGGGCGCTGAAGGGCTGGCACGGTTCCCGGCCATACATCTTTACCAAGTGCGGCCTGCGCTGGGATTCCAAAGGCCAGGTGCAAAAAATTCTGGCCGCCGATTCCATCCGCCGCGAAGTCGAGGACAGCCTCCGCCGTCTTGCTGTCGATGTGATCGATCTGTACCAGATTCACTGGCCTCCCGATCCCGACTCGCCTGCGCTCGAAGAAGGCTGGTCCACGCTCTCCAACTTGAAGCGCGAAGGCAAGCTGCGATGGATTGGTGTATCCAACTTCAATGTTGGCCAACTGAAACGCGCGCGGGCCATCGCCCCCGTGACGTCTCTGCAGCCGCCGTACTCGCTGGTGCACCGCGAGATCGAAGACGAGATCCTGCCCTACTGCCTGCGCGAAGGGATTGGAGTGATTGTATATTCGCCGATGGCTTCCGGCCTGCTCAGCGGCGCGATGACCCGCGAACGGGCAGCCAGGCTTCCCCAGGACGACTGGCGCAGAGGCCATCCTGACTTTACGGAGCCAAATTTGTCGCGCAATCTCGCCCTTGTAGACCACCTTCGAGAAATCGCCAAACGCCACAGCCGTTCTGTCGGCGAAGTTGCCATCGCATGGACACTGCACAATCCCGCCGTCACAGGGGCCATCGTTGGAGCTCGCAATGCGAGGCAAGCCGAAGGCGTCATGCGTGCCGGCGACCTGCGGCTTAACGATAAAGAAGTGAGCGAACTCGAGGACTTCCTCGCCGAGGCCGCGGCCTGAAGAAGTTTCACCCCGGAGTGTGCGGCAGTCATCGGCGGGAAACAGAATGGAGTTTGCTCAACTCCCGCAATCCTGATTTTCGCGGGAGCGAGTGAACTTCAGCAGCCTCTTCACACTTGCTCTCTGGCTTCGCCGAGCGCCACGTTCACATCGAGCTTTTTCTTGTTGCGGTAGATCGTAACTTTTACCGTATCTCCGGCGCGGCGATTGTTCATCATCTGCGACAGGGTTTGCTCGTCCTCAACTTTTTCGCCGTCGATGGCGACAATCAAGTCTCCGCCCAGCATGATGGGTATGTTCCCTAGATATGCGCGCTCGGTGCCGCCGTGGAGGCCAGCCTGGTCAGCGGAGCCGCCGGGGATGGTTTGCACGATCAGCAGACCATAATCAACCGGCAATCCCATTTCATCCGCCAGCTCGGCGCTGATGGGAATCGTGCGCACGCCCAGGGCGGGACGCCGCACTCGGCCCAGGGTCATCAGATCGTTGAGAACTGCTTTCGCGGTGTTGATCGGTATGGCGAAGCCGATCCCGGCATTTTGGCCGACGCTGGAAAGAATCATTGTGTTGATACCAATCACTTCGCCGTGCCAGTTCATCAGTGGTCCGCCCGAGTTCCCCGGATTGATGGCGGCGTCGGTCTGAATGGCTTCATCGATGGTTGCCCCATTGGGTTCGCGCACCGGGCGGATCGAACTGACGATGCCACGCGTCATGGTGCCGGCGAGACCAAACGGATTGCCGATGGCATAAACCTTTTGTCCAACCTGCAAGTTGCGGGAGTCGCCGAGCACAGCGGGAACCAGTTCGGGCGCCTTGATCTGTATCACTGCCAAGTCGTGCGCCGGATCGGTGCCGACGACGGTTGCCTTGTACTTCTTGCGATTGTGCAGCGTGACTTCCACCTGGCGGGCATCGGCGACCACATGATAGTTGGTGAGGATGTGGCCGTCCTTGTCGATGACAAATCCTGAACCTTGTCCTTCCTGAGGTTGCAGGCCGTAAAAGAAGTCGAAGGTCATGGCACGCGACGTGACGTTCACCACCGACGGAATGTTTCTACGATAGACTCCGATGTTGTTCTGCTCTTCGCTGTCGAGTCCATCGGTTCCGGCGGCTTCAGTTATTTCGACCTGCGCGGGATGAGACAGCCAATCTGCGGGACGCGGGAGGCTAGTCTGCGAATTCGAACGCCATGTGGTGAAGTAGAAGAATGCGCCGGCGAGCACGAGCGCGAATATTGCGGGTCGTATAAGTCTCATAAAGGTCAAACTTTCGGGGACGCGAAACCGAACCTGAGAACTAAGCCAACGTCCACATTCAGTTCTACACTCGATTCTAAACTCTAAACTCTAAACAATGTTCCGCAACGAGGCACGCCGAGTGGACGTCTCTTCGTGCTTGGGTTTCTGGTGCAGCGGTGGCGCTTGAGGACGTGTTCTGGGACGATTTGAGGCGCTGTGAGGGTCACCCCCCACACCGCTGGCCTATTGTAATCATGAGGTTGCCCGGAATTTCGGCAAGAAATCTTTGTGGATATATCAACTTGCGGGCAAGTTCTTGCGTGCCATGGATTTAGGTGGAGGAATCCAGGAGGCATCGCCCCCCCGACTGCAGGAGTTCCTCAGCCTTGTTCCTCCGCCCCTAGCTGGCTGGCCAGCTTGCGTTTTTTGTGGGGGACGTCCAGGAACCTAACCGGTCTGCCATTCTTCGATTGCGGCAGCCTGCCCTCTCGACTCGCAGGCGTCGATTTCTTTCCTTAGCGCTTGGCCATCCGAAGAGGCTGCAACTCTTCCCATACCACACGCACTTGCTCGCGGGTTTGGTCGAGCAGGCCGGAGTTGTCGATCACATAATTGGCGGCTTTGATTTTTACTGCTTCGGGGAGTTGCGCGGCCATGCGGCGTTGGACTTCCTTGCCGGCGAGCTCGAGCGGTAACTTATGGCGCGCGGCGAAGCGGGCGATGCGTTGTTCGTCGGTACAGGTGACCACGATCAGACGATCAAAACGTTTCGCGGCGCCCGCCTCGAGAATGAGCGCGGCCTCCACAATCGCGACAGCGTGCGGGTCTTGCCGTCCCACCTCTGCCATCCACTCCTCCTGGCTGCGGATCACCGCGGGATGAACGATTCGATTTAGCTCATCTATGCGGGAGTGGCTGCGAGACGATGTTGCCGCTGGATTCGTTGGTGCCGAGCCACTGTCCAGACCGAAGGCTGCGTCTGCGAGTTTGGCACGGTTTACGCTGCCGTCGTTATTGAGAATGTCGCGGCCGAAATGCGCGACCACCTCGTAGTAGACAGTTTGTCCGTGCTGCATTAGCTGGTGGGCGATATCGTCCGCCAGGACCAGATGCGCGCCCAGTGCGACGAACATCTCTCCGACAACTGATTTGCCCGATGCGATACTGCCAGTGAGGCCGACTTTCAGCAATCCCCCTCCAACCGAAATCGCTTTACCACAAAGACGGAGAGATGCAGAGAAAACGCAAAAAAGAAAAAGAAAAAAAGAGGGTTATCGTCCGTCCTTCTGTAGTTCGGTATTGAACCGCCTTCATGGGCTGGCAAGATCCGCGACGTGGCTCCCGCGACGCATCTTCGCAGCTTTCACCGTGTTGTACATTAGCATCGCGATGGTCAGCGGCCCGACTCCGCCCGGAACAGGGGTGAGGGCTCCCGCAACCTCAATCACCTCGGGATGCACATCGCCGACCAGAGTGGATCCCCTGCTCAGGAAATTTTGTTCGCGCCTGGCATGGTTTGTTAAGTGGCCGGCGAACAGGCGGTGAAATTCCGCCGTGTCGGTCACCTTGTTCATGCCAACGTCGATCACGGTGGCACCAGGCTTCACGAAGTCGCGGGTGATCATTCCTGCGCGTCCAATGGCGGCGACGAGGATATCCGCGCGGCGGCACACTCCCGGCAGATCACCCGTCTTCGAATGGCAGACCGTAACCGTAGCGTTGGCGTTAAGCAGCAGCATGGCAGCGGGCTTTCCGACAATGTCACTGCGGCCGACGACCACGGCTTCCTGACCGGCGATGGGGATGTTGCCACGCTTCAGAATTTCGATAATTCCAGCCGGCGTACAGGGAACCAGCCCGTCGCGCTGGGTTGAGAGGAAGCCAACGTTGACAGGATGGAAGCCGTCAACGTCTTTAGCGGGGTCGACGGCCATCAACACTTTTTTGGCGTCCACATGCGCCGGCAGCGGCAACTGCACCAGAATGCCGTCAATTTCGTCGCGCTGGTTGAGGGCATGAACCAGAGCGAGCAATGCAGCAGTCGTCGTAGTTTCGGGCGGCGTGTGCTGCTCGCTGTACACGCCGATTTCCTCGGAGGCTTTGACCTTACCGCGAACGTAGATCTCCGACGCCGGGTTGTGACCGACGAGGACAACTGCCAGGCCAGGTCGAACTCCGGCGGAGGCCATGGCCTTCACTTCCGCAGCCACTTCGGTGCGGATGTCGTTCGCGATTTTGGTGCCGTCGAGAATTCGGGCGGACATTCGGACTCCGTGCCTCAGCATTGGGCTTCAGCTAGAAAATCTTACACCGCCGAGGTCGCCGGCGAGTGAAGGTCCGACCCGAGAAAAAGGAAGAAGCCGAGTTTCCGCTCACGTCGGCGTCTCCGGGGTGAACCAATTTTGAGTACAATGCCTTTGTCATGATAGCCAAAGAATTGTTGGAGATTCTGGTCTGCCCCGCGTGCAAGCAGGCGCTCGATTACCGGCAGAATCCGGAGAGCTTGAAGTGTACGCAGTGCCACCGGGTGTACGCAGTGAAGGACGACATTCCCATCATGCTGATAGAGGAGGCCACAATAGAAAGCGCCTGATTCCGAGCGCTGACGTGGTTCTGCACCGTCCGCGCCAGCGGCTCCTCTGCTCTTCCTCTCCTCTCCTCTTTTTTTTTCCCTTTGCGCTTAGATTTTTACGCCGGTTTGACATCTCTGACAACCTCCGCGTGTATTTTCCTCTTGGTGTGTACCCTCGACTGGCTTGATTCCGACCGCTGGAGTGTCGACCTAAGGTGCGCATTGCCGCCCGAAATGACACTCCGTGTCAGTTTTGAGACTCCGAAACTACCACGGAGACCTTACGAGGGTGGGGGAGGGTCTGTTAAGTTTCTTGCAACTTCCCATAGACAGAGGGGTTTATGAATCTAAAGCGGCCGGCTGGGCGTATATGAACCTAGAGGGCCGCGGCGGCAGCATAATTGCATGCAACTTCAGTGGCTGCCGATGAGTCTAATAGGCAATTGTGGTAGGCAGGTCGGAGTCGGAGGTGATGACGGCCATGTTTGAAAGCTTAATGAACGACAGAATCAACAACGATAAAGACAGATTCACGGCGACCGAGCTGGCAGCCTTACGCAGCGATTTGCTGCAAGGGGGCATGATCGACTCTTACGAGGCCGCCGAATTGCTGCAGGTTTTCCTGATGGGCCGCGGCTACGGAGTTTCGCCCAAAGCGGCCCTGGATGCAGCTGGCCGTGTGGAAATGGCAGGGTGCGCTCTGCCTGTACTGCAACATGAACTGGAGAACCTCGCGCTGGTAATGTAGATGTAATGGATTGCCCTGCGGCCTGGTGACCCGCGGAGCAAAGGCCAAGAAGGATTTCGATATTCTGGAGCGGCCGGTCGAACCAAAGTCAAGATCGACCGAACCAGTTCCACGCTAAGAGAGCCGGGCCAACCAGCCCGGCTTTGTGGTTTCTAGAGGCAAGAACTTCTTGGGTCTTGCGAGAGCTCCCTGCATTCGGCATTGCCGGGGCTGGTTGCGGATGGCAGGCGTTTTCGGGCCCTTCCGGCTCGGACAATAGCTTCGATCGCATGCTCCCGCGAGGGTGCAGATTGATATCTACTCGTAGCGCAGGCTCTCGACTGGATCAAGTTGCGCGGCTCGTGCCGCCGGCACAGTGCCGAAAATCACTCCTACCACAGAGGAAACTGCAATCGCGATAATCCCCGACAAGCCGTTGATTGGAATGCGGTACTCCGTGAGGAAGCGTACGGAGTAAGGGATGGCGTAGCCGATCACAATTCCGGCGAATCCCCCGATGAGGGAGATGAGAATAGCCTCGGCCAGAAACTGAAAGCGGATCTCCCGGTTGGTGGCGCCGATGGCTTTGCGAATGCCGATCTCGCGGATGCGCGAGGTGACGGTAGCCAGCATGATATTCATGATGCCGATGCCGCTGACCACCAGGGTAACCATAGAAATCAGAAGGAGGCCCCAAGTCAAGCCCGTGGCAATGCGGTCTGCCATGGAAAGCAGGGCGGTAAGATTGGCAACGTCGTAAACCGACTCAGAGCGGTGCCGCGACTGCAGGACGCGTTTGATCTGCGCCGTCGCCGAGATCACCATCGAAGGATCCTCCATCGAGAAATACAGAAGTTTAACGCTCGGAATCTCCATAAAATACCGGCTGACAGAATAGGGAATCAGCATCGTGTTGTCCACGATCTCCGACTGCCCGAACGTTTCCACGCGCTCTTTGAAGGTTCCGATGATGGTGAAGGGCAGTCCAGTGAGTTTGATCACTTTGCCCACGGCGGCTTGCGATGAGCCATACACTTCGAGTGCCATCTTCTCGGTGATCACGCCCACTTTGTTGTGGGCCTGAGAATCCTCCTGATCGAAAAATCTACCCGCCGGGATAACCAGGTTCCGGACCCGCAAATACTCAGGACTCACGCCCAGAATGGTGACGTCTTTCTCTCGGCCGTTGCCGACAGGAACGCGGTCAGAAAGTTGAGTTACCGGGGAAGAGGCGACAATGCCCGGAACTACCTCCTGAACCGCCTGCAGGTCGTCATTGGTGAGCGGGTCCGGATTGGAATTGCTGATGTGCGGAGCGCCGCCGAGGTATTCCGCCCAAATCTCGTTGGTGCCGATGGCCTGTATTTGATTGAGAACAAACTGCCGGCCGGTCATGCCAATGGTGACCACGAGGATAAGAGAAGCCGTGCCGATTACCATTCCCAAGGCGGTCAGGATGAAGCGGACCTTATTGCTGCAGAATGTGTCGTAGGCGAATGCGATGATCTCCCCAAAGGCCATCTTGGGCTTTAGGCGATCCGGCATGAGGGCAGCGGCCATCCTGTTTAGATGCTACGTAGCCAGAAAGAAAGCCGCAAGTTGCGGACTGAGGTCGGTCAAAGCAAGGCATCCAAGTAAAAGCAAGGAAAGAGCAACAAAAACAGGCCGCAGAAGTTCCGTTGTGGCTCTGTCGTGGCAAAAGTATGGCTCGTCTCCGAAAAAGCGGGACCGATGGGAGCGAATGGCGTTTCCTCAAGCAGAATCTGAAATTGATATCGACACCTCGACAATAGCAGGGAACGTAAGGAGTTCGCTCTTCTGGATGGTAGTGGTCGCGCTGGCGCTTCGGCTCGCGGTGATGACCTTCTTGTATCCGGAGCGGACAGATCCGGATCGCGACCATTGGCGCTGCGGAGGAGAAGCAGGTAGGATTGCGCGGTCAATCGCGCAGGGCGAAGGCTTCAGTAATCCCTACTTTGGCAAGACCGGGCCAACCGCCTGGCTCGCGCCAGTGTTTCCTTATCTGCTGGCGGGAATTTTCAAAGGATTTGGCGTCTACAGTAAGGCCTCGGCAATCGCGGCGCTGGCCCTGGATTGCTTGTTCTCGGCTCTGACTTCGATACCGGTTTACTTCATCGCCAGGAAAAATTTTGGCGCGGCAACGGCTCAATGGGCAGGATGGGTTTGGGGATTGTTTCCGTACGCAATTTTTTTCTCGGCAGATTTCATCTGGGCTACAACGCTGACGACTTTGCTGATGAGTTTGGTTTTCCTGGCGGCTCTTCAGCTTGAGAGTTCCTCTTCCCTCTGGCATTGGGCAGGTTTTGGCGCGCTCAGCGGTTTGGGAGCGTTGACGGATCCTGTGATCATGTCGGTGGCGCCATTTCTTGGTGTGTGGGCTTGGTATCGCCTTTACAAGAATAGGCGCCGATGGCTCGCTCCTGGTCTGGCAGCAGTATTTGCGGTTACGCTGACGGTCGCGCCCTGGTTTATTCGAAACTACGAAACTTTTCACCAAGTGATTCCCTTCCGAAGTTGCCTGGGCCTGGAAGTTTACTTTGGCAACAATCATGATTCCTGGCACTGGGGACCGCCAGGCTACCACCCTTCAGACAATGAAAACGAATGGCGGGAGTATCAACAACTCGGCGAGATTGCCTACACCCAGGAGAAGTTTCACCTAGCGCTGGCATTCATTCATTCGCATCGCTGGTTGTATGCTCAGCAGACGTTGCGGCGTGCTGTATACCTCTGGACGGGTTTCTGGAGTCTCAGCCCGCGTTATCTGCAAGAGGAGCCGGCTGATCCGCTCAATATGGTGTTCTGCACCGGCCTCACGATACTGACTTTGATTGGACTTCGCCGCGCCTGGCTGTTGAAGCGCACGGTGGCTATGCCTTACATAGTGGTATTTCTTTTATTTCCTGTAATTTATTATTTGACGCACCCGGAAGATTATTATCGGCGGCCCATCGATCCACAGTACGCGGTGCTGGCGGCCCACGCAGTCGCATCATGGGTTGCGGAATGGAAGCGAGAGCTGTCGATGCTCCCGTCGAAGGTGGCGGTCGCAATAGGCGAGTGAAAATTCTTTCTCACAAGCAGAAGATCTTGGACTATCTTTGGCTGCTGTTGCTGACGGCGGCCGCGCTGCTGGTCGAGGGATACCATCCCTTCGTTGAAGATTCGGAAATCTACCTGCCGGGCGTGGAGAAGATCCTGCATCCGGAGCTATTTCCGGTCGGGCGCGAATTTTTCCTGTCGCACGCCAGTCTGACCTTCTTCCCCAATGTTATTGCCTTCTTTCTGCGGGTAACCCATCTGCCCATGGAAGTCGGATTGTTTTTGTGGCAGGTGGCCTCTATTTTCCTGCTGCTTCTCGCATGTTGGGAATTGTCCCGCCTCTTTTTTTCGAGTGCGAGAGCGCAGTGGGGAGCGGTCTGCCTGGTGGCGGCCCTGTTGACGATTCCAGTGTCGGGGACCGCGCTCTACATCATGGACCAGTATTTGAACCCGCGGAATGTGGCGGCGTTCGCGGGAATATTCACCCTGGCGCGAACTCTGGAAAAAAAGTATGTACAGGCGTTTCTGTGGCTGGTATTTGCCGCCTGCATGCATCCGCTCATGTGGGTGTTTCCATTTTCGTTCTGTCTCTTGTTCCTGGTGATGGACAGATTTGAAAGTCGTTGGAGGGCCCTCGGCGCCACCAGACTCGCGGCTTTGCTCTTGTTGCCAATCCCTCTAGCGCTGACGCCTTCATCCGCCTATCACGAAGCGGCGAAACGTCATTCCTATCATTACATTCAAAATTGGGCGTGGTATGAGTTGCTGGGAATTGTGGCGCCCCTGGTGCTGTTCTGGTGGTTTGGCAGGATAGCGCGACGTAGGCAATGGCGAATGGTCGAGCGCGTAAGCCGGGCGTGCACGCTCTACGGCTTGATTTACCTGGGGGCCGCTGTGCTGCTCGACCTCCCCGCGCGCTTTGAAGCTCTGGCGCGCCTGCAACCTCTTCGGAGCCTGCATTTCCTTTACATCGTCATGTTCGTCATGATGGGCGGATTTTTCGGAGAATATGTGCTCCAAAACCGCGTGTGGCGCTGGCTGTTGTTATTCCTGCCTCTGAGTGGGGGAATGTTCATGGCGCAGCGGGCGCTCTTCCCCGCAAGCGCGCATCTGGAATGGCCCGGTGCCGCGCCCAAAAACCCATGGGCACAAACCTTTGTTTGGATTCGACAAAACACGCCAGTGTCCGCGGTCTTTGCTCTGGATCCCTATTACATGGACATAGCCGGTGAGGATGAAATTGGGTTTCGGTGCTTAGCCGAGCGGAGCCGCCTGGCCGACGGAGTGAAAGACAATGGTGTGGTCAGCATGTTTCCTCCCTTGGCCGAAGAATGGTGGTCGCAGGTGGAGGCCCAGACTCCGTGGAAGAATTTCCGGTCGGAAGACTTCTCGCGGCTTAAAGAAACGTACGGCGTGAGCTGGGTGGTGGTCGAAGCGCCGCCAGTGTCCGGACTCGATTGCGTCTATCGGAACGGTTCCTTGCGCGTTTGCCGTCTTCCCTAACCCCACGGAGATTGCAAATCTTACAGAGAGACTAATGAAGATGAAAGATCAATGATGAAAGATGAAAGATCAAAGATGAAAAATGAAAGATGAAAAATAGAAAGAAGTAACCACACCAAGTCATCTGGACCCGACCAGACGCGCACCAGCACCCTACCGCGCACACCATCCGCTACAATATTTACAATAATATAATCAGGAGAGCTTTTCTCAAATGTCGACTGCGCCAGCAGTGCGGGATTTTGTTCAGGGCATCGACCGGCCGTTTTCCTATGAGAAGTGGAACGGGTTGCTGCCCGTCTTAGCCAGGCAGTACCGCCTGAACGAGCCCTGCCCGCACGTTCTGATAAAAGATTTTATTGAGCCCGCAAGCGCGTTGGCGATGGCCGCGCAATTCCCCCGCGCCGCCAGCGAAGCCTGGACCCAATACAAACACGCCAACGAGAACAAGCTGGGAATGGCGAAGCGGCAGCTTTTTCCGCCAGCGATCGCGGCCGTCACCGACGAACTGAACTCGCCCGAGTTTGTGGCATGGATTTCAGAATTGACTGGAATTCCGCACCTGATGGCGGATCCAATGTTAGAGGGTGGCGGATTGCACCAGTCTGGGCGGGGTGGTTATTTAAATGTGCATACGGATTTCTCCCTGCACCACTTCCATACAAACTGGCGCCGGCGGGTGAATCTGATTCTGTATCTGAATCCGGAATGGCCAGAACAGTGGGGCGGAGCGCTCGAATTGTGGGAACAGAAGATGGCTCGCTGCGTGGTGAAGTATCCTCCGCAATTGAACCACGCACTGATTTTCACAACCGACGAGCGATCACTTCACGGATTTCCTGATCCGCTCACGTGCCCGCACGGCCAGTCACGCAAGAGCCTGGCTTTGTACTATTACACGGTCGAGTCGGACCAGAAAATTACCGGTCATTCGACCGATTATTTCGCGCGACCGCAGGACGGCTGGGGAAAATCGGCGATGATATGGCTCGACAAGAAGGCTGTGGATCTTTACTCGCGGGCCAAAGCACGCTTCGGATTTTCCGACGAGTTGGCCAGCAGGGTATTGGGATTTTTGTCGCGGAAAAAGTAGCTTTGGCCTCGAACGAAGCTGCGACAACCCGCCAACTCTAAGCACTGCGGGCGGTTCTGCGGGCGTAGTAGGTGGGGTAGCCGGCTTCGAGCTTGCGACCCCGGTCGCTGAAGCGGGGCAGGTGAATCAAGCCCACCTTCTGCAGCGCGAATTGCAGAGTTGTAGCCAGCACGCCAAAACCATATCGCACGCTACGACGGAAGTTAATGGACGACGCTTCCTCGAAGTACTTGGTGGGGCAAGAGACTTCCCCAATGCGAAAACCGAAATGCACGCACTGCGCGAGCATCTGATTGTCAAAGACAAAATCGTCGGAGTTTTCGAGCAGCGGCAGATCGGTGAGCACCTTACGGCTGAAGGCGCGATATCCGGTGTGGTATTCCGAAAGCTTCACCCCCAGAAAAAGATTTTCGAACGCCGTGAGCAGCCGGTTGGAAACATATTTATAAACCGGCATGCCGCCGAGCAGCGCCGTGCCGCCGAGGATGCGCGATCCCAATACTACATCGTAAACACCGTAGGCTACCATGCTGGCCATGGCCGTGACTAAGTGTGGCGTGTATTGGTAATCGGGATGAAGCATGATGACCACGTCGGCGCCCGCGGCCAAGGCTTCGCGGTAGCAGGTCTGCTGGTTGCGGCCGTAACCGTAGTTACGGTGATGCTGGAAAACCTGAAGGCCGAGCCGGCGTGCCAGTTCGACGGTGCGGTCGGTGCTTTGGTCGTCCACGAGAATGCGGATATCGACCAGATGCGGTAGTTCGCCTACTGTCGCCTCGAGAGTTTTTTCAGCGTTGTAAGCGGGCATTACGACCGCGATACGCTTGCCGTTGATCATGGGGGTGACGTTTCATGATACCTGAAACCGGCAGGCGTGAGTTCAAGTTTGAGAGATTGTGCCGGCCGCGCCGGGCCGCGCTGTGGGCAGCTTGCTCGTATCCCCATGCTGTGAAAAACTAGATGTTCGGGATTCCGGTTCTGGCGTCAGATCCGTTTGAGGATTACACCCTAGATGGCGGCACGGAAAACACTTTTCGAAAAGATATGGGACGCTCATTTGGTGGCGGAACCGAGCGGTAGATCTCCCATTATTTACATCGATCTTCATCTGGTCCATGAAGTCACGTCGCCCCAGGCCTTCGATGGTTTGCGAGTTGCGGGGAGAAAAGTGCGGCAGCCCTTGCGGACCGTGGCCACCGTTGACCACAACATTCCCACCGAGCCGCGCGGCACTCCGATTACGGATCTCGTTGCGGCGAAGCAGATTGCGGCCCTGCAGGTCAACTGCAAGGAATTTGGCGTGCGGCTTTTCGATATGGACTCGCCGGAGCAGGGAATCGTACACGTGATTGGGCCGGAACTGGGGCTGACCCAGCCGGGGATGACAATCGTCTGCGGCGACAGCCACACCAGCACGCATGGTGCGTTCGGAGCGCTGGCATTTGGCATTGGAACGTCAGAAGTAGAACATGTTCTGGCGACGCAGTGCCTGGCTCAGCAGACGCCCAAGACCATGAAGATTGACGTCCACGGGCGTTTGCCGGACGGCGTGACCGCGAAAGATCTGGTTCTCGGAATCATCGGACAGATCGGCACTGACGGCGCCAGCGGCCATGTGATCGAATATGCTGGCGAAGCGGTGCGCGCACTGTCGATGGAAAGCCGGATGACGCTATGTAACATGAGCATCGAAGCTGGCGCGCGCGCGGGAATGGTAGCGCCCGACGAGACTACGTTTGCCTATGTGCAGGGGAAGCGTTTCGCTCCGCAGGATGGCGATTGGGAAACAGCAGTGGATGGCTGGCGCACTCTGTATTCCGATGACGGGGCGGCATTTGACAAAACGGTGGAAATTGATGCGGCAAAGCTTTCGCCATTCGTGACCTGGGGAACGAATCCCGGGATGGTGGCCCCGGTTACGGGCCGGGTACCCGAGGCAAGCAGCTTGAAAGAATCCGATCGCCGCGCAACCGAACTGGCTCTTCATTACATGGGTCTCGAGCCCGGAAAGCGTATTGAAGACATCGGCGTCGACCGGGTATTTATCGGGTCATGCACGAATTCGCGCCTCGAGGATTTGCGAGCCGCCGCGCGGGTGGCAAAGGGACATCATGTGAGCACGAAGGTACGTGCCATGGTGGTGCCGGGGTCGCAGGCGGTGAAGCGTGCCGCGGAGCAGGAAGGCTTGCACAAGATTTTTCTGGATGCGGGCTTCGAATGGCGCGAGTCGGGATGCTCGATGTGTCTGGGGATGAATCCCGACATTTTGCAGCCGGGCGAGCGCTGCGCTTCAACCAGCAACCGGAATTTTGAAGGACGGCAGGGGCGCGGTGGGAGAACGCACTTGGTAAGTCCGATGATGGCGGCGGCAGCCGCGATTGCGGGACATTTCACGGATATTCGGGATTGGAAGTTTCGCTGATGTCAGACAGGGTTGAAGGCCGACTGTGGCAGCGGTACCCTGGGGGGCTAAGGCCCCTGGTGAGGAGTGCTTCGCCGATCGCAGCGCGGGAAGGGCTGCTTCATCCAGAAACTATGTTCCGCCCCGGACCGCTACAGTACAGATCAACATCTTCGGGCCGATGCGGAGAGTAAACCATGAAACCTTTTCGTAGTCATCGCGGCCGTGTGGCTCCCCTTGACCGTGTGAATGTCGACACTGACCAGATCATTCCCAAACAGTTTCTCAAGCGGATCGAGCGCACTGGCTTTGGGCAGTTTTTGTTTTACGACTGGCGGTTCGGGGCAGACGGAAAGAAGAACTCTGATTTTGTTCTGGACGAGCCGCGTTACGCGGGCGCCAGCATACTGGTGGCAGGGAGGAATTTTGGTTGCGGCTCTTCGCGTGAACACGCGGTGTGGGCGCTTGCCGATTTCGGCTTCCGCGCTGTTATCTCTTCTTCGTTCGCGGACATATTCGCGAATAACAGCGCGAAGAACGGCTTCCTCACGGTGTGCCTGAAGGAGAGTGAGGCCTATGAACTGATGCGGCGCTCCCGCGATATCAAAGACTACCAGCTGACGATTGACCTCGAGCCATGCGAGGTGCGGGACGAGGAGGGCTTCGCAGCTAAATTCCCCATCGACGAATTTGTGCGTCATTGCCTGCTCAATGGGCTGGATGATATCGGCCTCACCCTGCAGCACGAATCTGAAATCACCGCCTACGAAGTCCGCCATCCTGCTCGCTCCGCGCCGCAAACGGCGCGATAGTAACGAAGGGTCAAAGCAAGTAAAGATTTGTAAAACCTTCGCCCTGCGCTTGACCTGCCGCGACGTCACAGTTGATGCTTGCTTCGTGGGGTTCTACTATTAAAGCTGCGTTCCGGTTCCTACCTGAGCCTCTCCAGCGGGAGGATCTCGGCGCGAGAAGGTCTGCTGCCCATTTTGCGGGCAGAGGTTTCGCAACCGAGTCCAAAATGAATACGTCTAATGAATGGCAATTGAATCGCCGGTCTTGTGGAGTGGCGCCCCCAACGGAAACCGTGAACATAACTTCTTCAAGTTGTGCCCGAGTACTATCCTTGATTCGCTTCCCTTTCAACCTTCGAATGGTTACCGCCGTCGCACTGGCCGTGTGCGCATCTTTGTCTGGTTGCAGCAGCGACGCAAAGCAGCAAAAAGCACAAGCTGCTGGCCCGCATGCCGCTTCGGTTGCCGTGGCCAAGGTGCAACGGCAAGATCTTCCTGTGTATCTGGTCGGGTTGGGATCGGTGACGGCGTTCTACACGGCGAACATCAAGAGCCGCGTCGACGGCCAGATCATGCGCGTCAACTTTAAGGAAGGGCAGGTCGTGAAAGAGGGCGATTTGCTGATCCTGATTGATCCGCGCCCCTACCAGGTGCAGCTGGAACAGATGCAGGCGCAACTGTTCAAGGACCAGGCAACGCTGCGCGACGCCAGACTGAACCTCGATCGCTACACCACGCTGATTCCATCCGGAAGCATTGCGCAGCAGCAGGTGGACACCCAGAAGTCACTGGTGGATCAACTCGACGGCCAGGTGCGCACGGATCAGGCGCAGATCGATAGCGCCAAGCTGGAGATTGTGTATTGCCACATCACCGCGCCGTTCACCGGCCGGGTCGGGTTGCGGCAGGTGGATCCGGGAAATATTGTGCACGCGGCCGACACCAATCCCATGCTGATCCTGACGCAGTTGCAGCCGATTGCTGTGATCTTCACTTTACCCGAGGATCAGTTGCCGACGGTATCGCAGCACATGAGGAACTCGACGCTGCTGGTCGAGGCCTACAGCCGCGACAACCAGACCAAGCTGGCGACGGGCAAACTGCAAACCATTGACAACCAGATCGATCAGACCACCGGAACCGCCAAGCTGAAAGCCGTCTTCGATAACAAGGACAACCAGCTTTGGCCCAACCAGTTCGTGAACGCAAACCTGTTGCTGGAGACGCGGAAAAACAGCACGGTGCTGCCCACGGCTGCCATCTTGCGGGGCCCGCAGGGAACGTTTGTTTATCTGGTTAAGCCCGATAAGACGGTTGAAGCGCGCACCGTGACCATCGCGCTGACCCAGGGCAACTCCACGGCCGTTGCCAGCGGCCTTCACCCCGGAGACACCGTCGTAACCGACGGACAAGACAAACTGCAGACCGGCACCACGATCGAGCCGCGCAGCAGCGGCCCGAGCAACAACGCCGGCGGCGGCGCGCCGGCATCAGGAACTCCGGCTTCATGAGTCCTTCACGATTATTCATTCTCCGGCCGGTGGCGACCACGCTATTGATGGTGGGTGTGCTGCTGGTAGGGTGGGTTGCCTTTCTGCAACTGCCGGTTTCCGCCCTTCCGGAAGTCGATTATCCAACCATTCAGGTTGTAACGTTTTATCCAGGGGCAGATCCCGACGTGATGGCATCGTCGGTGACTTCGCCGCTGGAGCGGCAGTTTGGACAAGTTCCCGGACTGAGCCAGATGACCTCGACGAGTTCGTTTGGCAGTTCAGTGGTCACGCTGCAGTTTGCCCTCGATCAGAACATTGACGTCGAGGAACAGCAGGTGCAGGCCGCGGTGAACGCGGCCGCTACGTTTCTGCCGGCGGATTTGCCGAATCCTCCGATTTACAACAAAGTAAATCCGGCCGACTCCCCGATTCTCACGCTGGCCATGAGTTCGGACTCGCTGGCCTTGTCCAAGGTTGAGGATCTGGCCGACACGGCCCTGGCGCAGAAGATTTCGCAGTTGCCCGGCGTGGGGCTGGTTTCGATCAGCGGCGGACAGAAGCCCGCGGTGCGAGTGCAGGTGAACCCGACGGCGCTTGCTTCCTACGGGTTGAGCCTGGAGGACGTTCGCACCGCACTGGCCGCCGCCAACGTGGATCAGGCAAAAGGCGTGATCGATGGCGCGCGCCAGTCCTACACCATCGGGGCCAACGACCAGCTTTTCACCAGCGAGCAATACAAGCCGATCGTCGTCACTTATCACAACGGCGCGCCGGTGCGGCTGAGCGACGTCGCCAACGTGATCGATGGCACGGAGAACACGCGGCTCGCGGCCTGGATGAATGAGACTCCGGCGGTGATCGTCAACATTCAGCGGCAACCGGGTGCGAACATCATCAGCGTGGTCGACCGGATCAAAAAGCTGCTGCCGCAGTTGCAGGCATCGCTGCCTTCGGCGGTGAAGGTGCAGATTCTCACCGACCGGACCACGACCATCCGCGCATCGGTGAAGGACGTTGAGTTCGAGTTGGCCTTGACCATCGTGCTGGTGGTCATCGTTATTTTCTTTTTCCTCAGAAACTTGCGGGCTACATTCATTCCCAGCGTCGCGGTCCCGTTGTCGATCGTGGGAACCTTTGGCGTGATGTATGTGCTGGGATACAGCCTTAACAATCTGACGCTGATGGCTTTGACCATTTCCACCGGTTTCGTGGTGGATGACGCCATCGTCATGATTGAAAACATCGACCGCTATCTGGAAGCCGGAGATTCGCCGCTGGATGCGGCCCTCAAAGGGTCGGGACAGATTGGTTTCACCATCGTCTCGCTCACCGTGTCTCTCATTGCCGTGCTGATTCCGCTGTTGTTTATGGGCGACATCGTCGGCCGGTTGTTCCGCGAGTTCGCGGTGACGCTGGCGGTGACCATCCTGGTCTCGGCGGGAGTTTCTTTGAGCCTGACTCCGATGATGTGCGCCAAGCTGCTCAAGCATCGCAAGGAAGGCGAGAAGGGCCGCTTCTACGAGGTCACGGAAGATTATTACAACCGGGTCATTGCGGCCTACGGCCGCACCGTGAAATGGGTGCTGCAGCACCAGACCGCGACCTTGTTCGTAACCTTCGGAACCCTGGTGCTTACGCTGGTTCTCTACGTGGTGGTGCCCAAGGGATTTTTTCCGGTGCAGGACACGGGCGTGATTCTGGGGATTTCGGAAGCTCCCGATAATATTTCGTTTGACGCGATGTCGGAGCGCCAGCAGCAACTGGCGAAGGTGATCCTCAAGAATAAGGATGTGGAGAGCCTGTCCTCTTTCATTGGTGTGGACGGCACCAATACGACGCCCAACAGCGGTCGCATTCAGATCAATTTGCGGCCCCGCGATGAGCGCAACGCGGACGCCTCGGCGATCATCCGGCAACTGCAGCCGGAACTGGCCAAGGTAGATGGAATCACCCTTTACATGCAGCCGGTGCAGGATCTGACCGTCGAAGATCGGGTGAGCCGCACCCAGTTTCAATACTCGATTGAAGACGCGGACGCGCAGGAACTGGCGCAGTGGACACCGAAGCTGGTGGACAAACTGCGCGCGGCGCCAGCCTTGCGCGACGTAGCCACGGACCAGCTCAACGGCGGGCTCCGGACGACGCTCACCATCGATCGCGACACGGCGTCGCGGCTGGGAATCCTTCCTCAGGCCATCGACAATACCCTGTACGACGCCTTCGGGCAGCGTCTGGTTTCCATCATCTTTACCCAGTTGAACCAGTACCACGTGGTGCTGGAGGTCCTGCCCAACTTCGCTAAATCGCCCGACGCGATGAACGACGTCTACGTCCGCCCCAGCAGCACGACCCCGGCTTCCGGGGCACCCACCGCCAATGCCGCGGCGGCAATCACCAGCGGGCCTCCGGTTCCGCTTTCCACTTTTGTGCGGACGCAAACCACCAACGCGCCCCTCGCCGTCAACCACCAGGGGCAGTTCCCGGTGGTCACGCTTTCGTTCAACCTTGCGCCCGGAGCCTCTCTGGGCGACGCCACGCGAGCCATCCAGGAAGTGGAGAAGGAGATTCAACTTCCGCCGAGCATTCACGCTTCCTTCCAGGGCACGGCCGCGGCATTCCAGAATTCGCTGGCGAGTGAGCCATTTCTGATTCTCGCCGCCATCATCACGGTGTACATCGTGCTGGGAGTTTTGTATGAGAGCTACATTCATCCCATCACGATTCTTTCCACCTTGCCCTCGGCGGGCGTGGGCGCGATCCTGGCGCTGCAGATCACGCACAACGATCTGACCGTGGTCGCTCTGATCGGCATCATTCTGCTGATCGGCATCGTGAAGAAAAACGCCATCATGATGATCGACTTCGCTCTCGAGGCGGAGCGCGAGGAGCACAAACCCCCGGAGGAGGCGATCTTTCAAGCCTGTCTGCTGCGCTTCCGCCCCATCATGATGACGACCATGGCGGCGCTGCTCGGCGGTTTGCCCCTGGCCCTCGGATCGGGTACGGGCGCGGAGTTGCGGCGTCCGCTCGGCATCACGATCGTAGGCGGCTTGATTCTCAGTCAACTGCTCACGCTCTACACCACGCCAGTGGTTTATTTGTGGTTTGACCGGCTGGGGCAAAGGTTTGAGAAGTACAAGATCGGCAATCCCATTCCGCAGGAAGTGCCGGGGGATTAGGCTTTGCCAATGAAAGCATGAGCATTTCTTCTCCATTCATCCGGCGTCCGATTGGCACGTCGCTGCTGGCTGCCGCCCTGCTGCTCTCTGGAATTCTCGCCTTCAATTACCTGCCGGTAGCTTCGCTGCCGCGGGTAGATTTCCCCGTAATCCAGGTCGGCGCCAGTCTGCCCGGCGCCGACCCGCAGACCATGGCCTCCGCGGTGGCTACGCCGCTGGAGCGGCAGTTCGGCCGCATCTCAGCCGTGAACCAGATGACTTCCACCAGCCAACTGGGCTCGACCAGCATCGTGCTGCAATTTGATTTGAACCGGAACATCGATGCCGCCGGACGCGACGTGCAGGCGGCCATCAATGCCGCGCGCGGCCAGCTCCCGGCAAATCTGCCGAGCAATCCAACTTATCGCAAGGCCAATCCGGCGGACGCGCCCATCATGATTCTGGCGCTGACGTCGGATACGGAGACGGTGCCGCAGCTCTACGACGCGGCCGATTCCATTCTGTCGCAGAAACTGGCGCAGGTAGCGGGGGTAGGACAGGTCTTCGTCGGCGGATCGGCGCAGCCCGGAGTGCGCGCGGAACTGAATCCCATGCTGCTGAACAAACTGGGCGTCGGTTTGGATACGGTGCGCAATGCGCTCAATCTGGCTAATGCCAACCAGGCCAAGGGACAAGTCGCGAACCAAACCACGTCGTGGACTCTCAGCGACAACGATCAACTCTTTACGGCCGATCAGTACCGGCCGCTGATCGTCGCCTACAATAACGGCGGCCCGGTGCGGCTGGGAGACGTGGCTGATGTCGAAGATTCAGTCATCGACGTTCGCAATATCGGGCTGCTGGGCAGCTCGGACGATAAGGTGCACGGGACCAGCGGAAAGCCCAGCGTTCTGATCATTGTTTTCCGGCAGCCCGGAGCCAACATCATCGAGACCGTGGACCGGGTGGTCACTTTGATGCCGTATTTGCAGTCATCGATTTCCCCGGCGATCAAGCTGACCATTGCCCTGGATCGCACGATCACGGTCCGCGCTTCGGTGCAGGATATTGAATTCACGCTGCTGCTCTCGATCGTGCTGGTGATCCTGGTGGTGTTTGCGTTTTTGCGAACCGTACGAGCGACGATTATTCCCAGCATCGCCGTGCCGCTCTCGCTGGTCGGCACCTTCGGAGGCATGTACCTGCTGGGCTATAGTCTGGACAATCTGTCGCTCATGGCGCTGGCGATTTCCACCGGCTTCGTCGTGGATGATGCCATCGTGGTGCTCGAAAACATCACGCGTTACGTAGAGCGCGGGATGGGCGCGGTACAGGCGGCATTCAAAGGAGCCGCCGAGATTGGCTTTACCGTGGTTTCCATGAGCCTGTCGCTGGTGGCGGTGTTCATTCCGCTGCTCATGATGGGCGGAATTGTGGGACGGCTTTTTCGCGAGTTCGCGGTCACGCTTAGCATTGCCATCGGAGTTTCCCTGCTGGTCTCGCTGACCACCACGCCGACCATGTGCGCAAAGTTCCTGCGGCCTCCGGCAAAAGATGAGAAGCGCAATCATTTTTATCGCGCCAGCGAATGGGTTTTCGACAAGACGCTGCTGACCTACCGGCACGCGTTGAGGTGGGTTCTGGACTACCAGTTCGTCACACTCGTAGTGACCATTTTGGTGGCGGTCCTGAGCGGGTACCTCTATTACATCGTGCCCAAGGGCTTTTTTCCGCAACAGGACACGGGACGCCTTCAGGGTTCGGTACAGGCGGCGCAAGATATTTCCTTCCAGGCCATGCGCGGCAAGATGGAACGCTACGTCGAAATCGTCATGAAGGATCCGGCCGTGAATACGATCGTGGGGTTCGCGGGAGGGAACACGGTTTCCAATCAGGGCCGGTTCTTTATCATGCTGAAGCCGCTGGCCCAACGGGGCCAGTGTCCGCCGCATCATTTCTGGCAACCCTGCCCCAACGTTACCGCCGACAACGTGATCAACCGCCTTCGCGGCAAGTTGGCGGTCGTGCCGGGGGCCACACTCTATCTGCAATCCGCTCAGGATCTGACCATCGGTGGACGCCAGAGCAATGCGCAGTATCAGTACACGTTGCAGGGTGAAGATTTGAACGAGCTCAACAGCTGGGCGCCCCGACTGCTGGCGAAAATGCGCGTGCTGCAGGAACTGCGCGATGTGAATACCGACCAGCAGGATCGCGGATTGCAGGCCCAGCTGGTGATCGACCGCGACACCGCCGGCCGGCTGGGCGTCGCCGCGCAGGACGTTGATAATGCGCTTTACGATGCCTTCGGACAGCGCCAGGTCTCGACCATTTACCGTCCGCTCAACCAATATCACGTGGTCATGGAGGTCGCGCCTGAATTCCAACAGACCACCGAGGCGCTGCAGAATATTTACCTGCGGTCGACCCTCGGCACGCCCATACCCCTGGCGGCATTTACTCACTTCACGCCTTCCAACATACCTTTGGCGGTGAATCACCAAAGCCAGTTTCCGTCGGTGACGATTTCCTTTAACCTGGCCCCCGGCGTTTCTCTGGGCCAGGCGACTGAGGCCATCCAAGCGGCCCAAAGCTCGATTGGCTTTCCCGCCACCATTCAGGCCAGTTTCCAAGGCACCGCGGCTGCGTTCCAGGATTCGCTCTCGAACGAGCTGATCCTGATTATCACCGCCGTAGTTACCGTGTACATCGTGCTGGGCATGCTCTATGAGAGCTACATTCACCCCATCACGATTCTCTCCACGATTCCCTCGGCGGGTGTGGGCGCGCTGCTCGCGCTGCTGATCACTCACAACGAGCTCAACGTGATTGGAACCATCGGCATCATTCTGCTGATCGGGTTGGTGAAGAAAAACGCAATTATGATGATCGACGTGGCGCTCGAGGTGGAGCGTACCCAAGGGAAAAAGCCGGTCGATGCTATTTACGAGGCTTGTCTTCTGCGCTTCCGGCCCATCATGATGACAACCATGGCGGCGTTGCTGGGAGGCTTGCCGTTGGCCCTGGGTACTGGTACCGGCTCCGAACTGCGTCGTCCACTCGGTATTACGATTGTAGGCGGACTCATCGTCAGCCAGGCGCTGACGCTATTTACTACCCCGGTCGTGTATGTTTACCTCGACCGGCTGCGGCTGGCGTTGCGTGGCGGAGAAAACTTGTCTCTGTCAGGCTCCCCCGGTCCAAGCCCCGCGCAGGCGGATTAGCCATTCCAAGACGCAAAATGCGAGATCCCCTCGAAGGGGATTGACTGGGTGCAACCCGGTCTCCGGCGGCTTGCATCGCAGGTGTCAGCGGAACCCGAGTTGAACAGGTCGTCAGCCGGATCAATGATTTCGTAGTGCGTACCAGGTGGGGTGGCTCGATTAGGCGCTGTCCCTTTTCTCGGCTGCGACCGTTATGATAAGAAGTAGTGTGTTCCAGTGCCGATTTCGCGGCATCCCGGTATTATTGTTCTTCGCTTTAAAATTCTCTCAGGAGTCATGGATGCTTCAGAAGGCATTGATCCTGGTTTTGATTTGCGTGAGCGTTGCCGGTTTTGTCAGTTGCGGCAAAACCGGAAGCCACTACGTCTACGCAGCCATCCCTGCGACTAGTCAACTGGCGGTTTTTCGGGAAGATCCTTTCTCTGGAGTGCTAACGCAACTTTCCGAGAGCCCGTACCCGGTGGGCAGCGGAGCTCAATCGGTGGTGATCCATCCTTCAGGAAAGTTCTTATACGTTGCGAATTCCGGCCAGGGAGAGAACGATGTTTCCCTCTTCGACATCAATGGCGATGGAACGGTGAGCGAGGTGACTCCCAGGACCTCGGTGGGTACGCTTCCGTTTCTTCTGGCCTTGGACTCTGCGGGCAGTTACTTGTACGTTGCCAATGCCTTATCGAACAATATCTCGGTTTTCTCGATCGATGCTACGAATGGGACATTGACGCCGGTGGTGGGCTCTCCCTTTTCGATCAACTTGTCGCCTAAAAATATGCAGCTGGCGCCGTCTGGGAAGTTCCTGTACGTGAGCGCGCCGAGCCAGCCGACGGGGGTGGTCGCAGTCTTCAGTGTGAATGCCGGTGTACTTAGTTTAGTTGCATTCACCCTTACCGCGGATAACAATCCCGCGGGTCTCGCCATCGATCCGAGCGGTTCGTTCCTCTACACGGCGAACGCAACCGCGAGTTCGATCTCCATCTACTGTATAGTTCCGGCCCCGTGTACGAGACAGCCAGCCGGGCCGTCCGGGACGCTGCAATCGGTTGCTCAGTCCCCTCTGGCTGACACTTTTCAGCATCCGGTTGCACTCATCGTGGACCCGACGGGCAAGTTCCTCTATGTGGCGAATCAGGGATCTAACAATATCTCAACCTATTCGATTACGTCGGGAACGGGATTTCCTGTGGTGATTACGGACTCCCCGTTCGGCACGGAATCGCAGCCCAGTTTCCTGGTAGCGGATCCGAATGGAAAGTACTTGTTTGTAGGCAATCAGACCGGATCTGCGGGGATTCAAGCATTTGGCGTCAGCAGCGGCAGTCTGAATTCCATCGCGACCTACTCGGTGGGAAACAGTCCGACATCGATCGCAGTCTTGCAGTAAGTGAACTACACCATCAGTCGGTGCGCAGAACTGAGCGGCGCCCTGGTGGATGTCGTGAGGACGATCATTTTCTCTCTTATGACACCCAAAAATCCTCAAGTCTGCGACAATATCCACGCCGGCATCAGGCATCCCGTTACAACCAACACGGGAGCGCCCGCCATCTAATCGGGGAGAAGATCCCTCAGATTCGGTTGACTTGGGGCGGGTTCTGTGCCGAGACCAAGGTCAGGACCTAGAGCCCATGAGAATTGCCAGCGCGGCAAGCGCATTCCCAAAGCATTACTACACACAGAAAGTTCTATTGGAGCGCCTACAGGATTACTGGGGTTCCCAACTCAAGAATCCTCTGTTGTTAGCGAGACTGCATCGGAATGTGACGGTGGATGGCCGCTATCTGGCGATTCCTGCCGAACAATATGTAGACATCAAGACTTGGGGCCAAGCGAACGACATCTGGATCAGGGTGGCACAGGAATTGGGAGAACGGGCATTATGCCTCGCGATGCACAGTGCTGGACTGCAGCCGGAAGAGCTGGGAGCATTGTTGTTCACAACTGTCACTGGAGTTGCGAGTCCCTCCATTGACGCGCTCTTGATCAATCGAATGGGGCTTCCGGCGAACATTCGTCGCACCCCCATCTTCGGCCTGGGCTGTGTGGCTGGTGCCGCGGGAATCGCGCGCGCTTCAGACTACGTTCGTGCCTATCCTAAACAGGCAGCGGCTCTGGTTTCGGTCGAGCTTTGTTCGCTCACTTTGCAGCGCGAGGATTTATCGGTTGCAAACCTCATCTCCTCGGGACTCTTCGCTGATGGTGCTGCGGCCGTGATTGTGACCGGCGAAGATTTCGAATCGCCGCAGCCTGAGAATTCCGGACCCAGGATTCTCGCGACACGGTCAGTCTTCTATCCCGATACAGAAGAAATGATGGGCTGGAGCATTTCCGAGAAAGGGTTTCGCATAATACTTTCGACAGAGGTTCCCAATCTTATTCGCCAAAACTTGGGCCGGGACGTGGACGCTTTCCTGGCGGACAACGGCCATCAGCGAAGCGACCTAAAAAGTTTCGTTCTGCACACCGGGGGGCCCAAGGTACTAGATGCTTCGGCCGACGCTCTGGGACTGCACAACGGTGAGTTGGATGCTTCTTGGGATTGTTTGCGTAAGGTGGGAAACCTTTCTTCGGCTTCGGTGCTTTGTGTGCTCGAAGACGTGATGAGGAATCGACGTCCGGAGCCCGGCACGCTGGGTTTGCTTGCCGCGATGGGACCTGGTTTTTGTTCTGAGCTTTTACTTCTCGAATGGTGAGCTCGGCGAACTGATGAAGGAGCACGATCGGGCGTTTCTGTGGCCTGTTGTCGTGCGGTCGATTCTTGCCGCGATTCTGTTCCTTGCCCTTACCCGCATTGGAGTTGCGGCCCAAGGTTAAGAAACGGCCTTACAACTCGATCCTCAGCGCACAACCATTCATTTCACGCCGGGCGACGTGCTCCACAGGGTTCATGGAACATTTCAACTGAAGGAAGGGGCGCTCCGGCTTTCTGCCGCATCAGGCAAGCTCACCGGCAAAATCACAGGGGATGCCAGCGGTGGCGAAAACGGCGGTGGAATGCGTGACCAGAAATGCATAAGGAGGTTTAGATTTAAAGGGCGGCCGCTACCCG
>Ga0209330_1000134_pt1 | contig 36522 bp, 31 predicted proteins | sample JacPinW_OM2H0_O3_FD_187969 | JGI IMG/M metagenome (GOLD analysis project Ga0209330, IMG submission 187969) | Forest soil microbial communities from Algoma, Ontario, Canada - Jack Pine, Ontario site 1_JW_OM2H0_O3 (SPAdes) (version 2) | ecosystem: Environmental > Terrestrial > Soil > Boreal... | reverse complement strand
CCGTCTTTCGCGAGCGTGTTACCCGCTTTGCCTTGGAGGACTTCGAGCGCTGGAATTTGGGGGGCTGGTGGGTCGGCCGGCAGGTCGAGGATTGGGACGCCTTCATAGTGGCGGAAGGGGTTGGGCATGTTGGCCCAGTCGAGGAAGTGTTGAGCGCGGCGAAGCTTTTCGACGGTGTGTTTTGTGAATTCATGGTAGTCGCGCCACGCCATCTAGTTCGTCTTGATTGATTGAGCCGCGGGGCGGGGACAGACGAAGACGATTTGCGAGATCGCAGACAGTACCGCGAGGTCAGCGCGCAGTGTGCGAGGCGCCGAACGCGCGGCCTCGCGAGCGAGACGAGAGATTTGCTCTGGGGTGAGCACCAGGACATAGATGTCGCCGCGCGTTGAGTACGAGTATTCGCGGTAAGAGGGGGCGGTATCGCGCGCGAGGTTCATCAAATTATCCCAGAAGGTGCGCGAACGCAGGAGGCGACGCTTGCCGGCCTCTTCGCGATGGATGCGCAGCGAGTGGCGCGCGGGAGATCCGCTCGATTCCAGAATTACTTCGGTGCAATCCTGGGCGCGAAATGCGCGCGAGGGGTCGGCGTCCGGATATTTTTGCAGGAGTTCTTGGAGCGCGGCGGGGTCCGCTTCGAATCCCGTCCACCAGTAGCGGAAGGAGTGGAAAACGACGGTCCCGGCGCTGAGAATTTTCTGAACGCGTGCGAGGTCTTTGCCGGCTACGCTGACGACCATGTCCACAAGCTCGGGGGAGCTGAAAGTTTGGCGGACTACCGGGCGGACACTGAGGTATTCGGCTTCGTCTTCCGTGTATTTGACTGGGATGGTTTCAGGGAGCGGCACGGGTTTCCGAGTGTCTTCCGAAACAACAGAAAGGGAAACAAGATTTTCATCAGGGGCTGAAGCCGGTTTTGCGTTCACCAGCGTTCGCCGGAGCTAAAGCTCCGGCCCCCTGGGGAGAAGTGGGCCGGAACTTCGGACGTGCCCACACCGGGGAGCGTTTGGCGGCACGGGAGCGAGCGGCATCATGGTTTTCCGGCGCCTTTCTCGGTCAGGCGGTCGCGGACGCGGTCGCTCAAAGCTTTGCCGTCCACTGCTTTCCCTTCCAGACGCGCGCGTGCGGCTTTGATCACTGCGCCCATTTGTTTCAGCGAATCGGCGCCGGCCTCGGCGATGGCGGCTTCGACGGCGCGATGAACCTCTTCGTCCGAGGGAGCGGCGGGCAAATACGTTTCGATGATCTTGATTTCTTTGGCCTCTTTTTCGGCGAGGTCGTTGCGGCCGCCCTTGGTGAACTGGTCGACGGACTCGCGGCGCTGCTTGACGAGAGTCTGGAGAACCTGGAGCGATTCCAGATCGGTCAGTGGAGCGATCTTCTCAATCTCTTTGTGTTTGAGCGCGCTCTTCATCATGCGCAGGACGCTGAGGCGCAGCTCGTCCTTTTGCTTCATGGCCGCGGTCAAATCACTCTGGATGCGTTCGATGTAACCCATTCGTGGCTGTCTCCCCGGCAAGGATAGCACACGTCCACCGCGAAGACGGGCGGACGAGAACAACGGGCTTCGCTGAATCATGCGAGAGCCGAATGGCGGGCAAGAATGTGCAGAAAAATGTGAGCGCCTATAGGTGGTTGTGGCCCCGGGTAGAAAGGGTCTAACGGTTTGTTTTCTGTGGCTTCTACTTTTCGACCAGAACCGTGTAGAAGTTGCCAAACAACTCCGAAAAAGCCGTTCGGTTTGGAGCGGTCTTCGACGATTGCTCGCGTGAAACCTGTGGGCGAAAAGTGCGAGAAAATCAAAACGCCTAATGTGCGTTCTGGCCCCGGTTAGACAGGGTTTAATCATTTGTTTTCTATGACTTCTGTTTTTGACCCAGAACCGGTTAGAAATGCCAGAAAAATGGGGCGACTCACGCCGTTTTTCGGGTGCGGAAGACGTCTTTGGGCTCGTGGGGCGAGCTTGAAATTTGCGCGGATACGCTACAGCGGTTATCGAGCGGGAATGGGCCAAAGGGTGGCGTTGGCCGGCTATGCCGCAGCGGGCGCAGCGAGCAGCGCCCCTACGAACAGAATCTTCGGCGGCGGTTTCGGTCGGCGGCGAGGCGCACGCGAGGATCGGCCGTGGCGGCTGCGCGGTCGGGTCGGCAGAGCAGTAGCTCACGGGCAGCCGCCGCCCGCCTTGCTCGTTGCCCTGATTAGCGCCGATCCTAAACCAAATTTTCATCGCAACAATGATAGGAAGCAGGTAGGAGGAATGCAAGGACTCGGAGGCTGTGGACTTTTCAAATTTTTGCGTTCGAAGGATCGCTTTTCGGGGACAGCGGAGCTTTACGTTTTGCGTCATTCCATAGCGGGCGAGCAGGTCAAAATCCGAACCCTTCACAAACCGAAGGGTTCGGCACCCCGCACGGGTTGGGGGAGCTTCGTCTTGAAGTGGTGGTGTGGAACTATCCGCCCTGCCGTCAGATCAACCGGAGAAGGAATCGAGACTAAAGGGTCGGCCACCCGCCAAGAAGGGTTTCGGCACCCCGCACGGATCGAGGGAGCTTCGTCTTGAACTGGTGGCGTAAAGGTTTCCGTCCTGCTGTCAGGTCGACCGGAAAAAAATTCAGATTAAAGGGTCGGCCACCCGCCGGATTCTTATGTCGTCGCTACCCTCGGCGATTCGGGCCTTTTTAGTTTTCGGCAAACGGTTCCCAACTGTTCGTTTCCTGCTCAGTCCCGTCGGGAAGTTGCTTCTTTGAGGATGTCAGCTCCCAGGTCTTACCGGTGTCAGTGTCTATGAGAAAGATGAATCGCGAGGCAATGCCCGAACAGAACAGCTGAAACTTGGCACGATTCCCCTGAGAGTTATCGCCGCGACCTCTAACCTCCATTTCATCCCATGCATACTCGTCTAAGCTTTTTGTGTGCACAAGTTGAAACACTTTTCCCGTAAATCGATCAAGCCTAAACGTCCACTTCGCCGCGAGCTCCGATTGAATGACCTCATAACGCGCACCTGGCGGAGCAGCCGTCATTTGGTGCGCGGGGCTTGTATCATTCTGTGCAAACGACGGCATTGAAGAGAACGCGAACATGACCGCTAAACACGCTAGCATTCGCATCTTTATTCTCCTTGGCGTATTCAGGGGACCGAAATAGGTACGTTGCCAGCTGCAAGGCGAGCCAGAATCGCTGGCAACTCTTTGTAAGCCGTATCAACCGCATTACGGTCATATGCGTTGGGAAAGTTCATATGTCCGATGATATTGCGCGACACCCGCATAGACTCCAGCACGACTAGAAACTGGTCTGTTTCAGGGATGATCGGCGAAAAGAGGTTACTGTTGATTCTCAGTATTTCAGTTAAATCAAACAGGTCGATGAGATAGATGTCGTGCGAGCCCGGATTAGCATGCTTTGGTTTCGCCGCGTAACGGGCTCTTCGTTTTTGAGCCTTATTCACCACATTCGGGCTCACCGCTTCTGTCCACCACTGCTGTGAGATTTGTTTCGAGAGAACCGAGTTGATGATGACCCGCACAGCGTTTTCGATGGAGTACAACTTCCAGTACACCTTGCTCCCAACATTTCGACCGCAGCGGTCTACGCGACGAGGCAAGAAGGCAAACTTCCTAAAGTCTTTGACCAATGGCATAAGCTACTTCACGCCCTTTTTCTTGCCTTTGCGCGCAGTATAACGATATTGGGCTACAACACCCTGGGTTGTTTGAAGAAGGTTGCTTATTTCGACGTTCGTAAACCCCGCTACGCTCAGCTCAATTGCTTTTTCCGCGTCGGTTCCTTTCATAGTGTGGATGAGTAGCAATGCAAGAAGGCGCTCGACGCGGTCTGCTGATTCGTTGCTCACGATTTACCTCCTTCTGACGCGAAGATTCGTGGTGTAAGTTCGAACGGCTGCTGGCGAGGTATTCAAAACCTCCGCAATGGTCTGGTTATCGATGCCTGCCATCTTAAGTAGGCGAGCACGTTCAGTCATGCTTTTGTCCTGTCCCACCTGTATGCCCGTGACCTTAATTAGTACATCGACCTTGTCATTGAGATCCTTCAAAAGCTTCTCTACACTGTCTGCCATTGGTTCCGTCCTTTTAATGGTGCTTTTCTTCGGTCTTCTTAGATTTCTTCGCGAGTTTTGCGATTCGATTTACCCGATTCATATCGACACCGATAGCGGTTCTAATTTGCGATTGCGGCACTCCGGCTGCGGCCATTTGGAAAATGAGCAAATCTTGAAGCGTGGATAGAACAGTGGGCTCGTCTGCCTTATTTGCCATTTATCCTCCGCTGGTAGAGGTTGGTTCTTCCAAGTTCCTCTTCAGATAACATGGAGATTTATACTTCGACCGCCGGATTACCACAAGCGTTTATAATCACCGACAGGAGGAGCGCAATGTCGGATGAGAAGCCACTCGAACGGTTAGCTTCCCTGTTAGAGAAGCAGATCGCTGTCCAGTTACACTTTGGCGGAGCCAATCAGAATACGATCGCTCGGGTGCTGAACAAAAGTAAGGGCTGGGTCAATGACCTGCTGCGCGGAGTGCCGAAGAAGAGCCTAGGCGAGTAAATGATGACTCACTCTGTGATCGACGTTGGTTCAAACCTGAACGAGAATCTAGAACGGTGGTCGGCTTCTCTGTCACGTGGAGGAGACAAACTCAAGGTTTTCAATGTTGTTTACTCCAGCAAGCGTAAGCAGTGGACGGCGAAGGAGATTTCTGAAGAGTTAAGGGGTTCTATTCACCCGTACAAGGTTCCGGACGTCGCGAGAAAACTGGTCGGCGACGGGATACTACATCAACTTCCCGGATCATGGCCGGTCATTTACACCAAGAATCATGACATTCAGCACTATAGAAACAAGATTTTGTCGCTCGCTAGGAATAACGGCAAGCGACGAGCATTGCCCACGAAGCGTAAGTCACAGGTAAGCGTCAAGGTTCATGTCTCTGGTCGGCATCCGAAGCTCGGAAAAGCTGTTCAGATCACAATCGACGACATTGACCAATTCGCGCGGGCCCGAAAGAAAAGGAAAAAGTTGCCTGTCCTTAAGCCCCTGCCTGAGGAGCGGTTCAAGCGCGGTTTGCTGAAGCTGTTCGGCGAAACCGGAAAGTTCTTCGATTCCGGCGTTGAACGGGATGACTTCATCACTAACAAACTAAACATGAAGGGGAGGCGTTACCCTGCGGCCTTTGCCTTGAAAGGTCCGGGGCTAAAAGCAAAGACCATGACTCCCGCCAAGTGGGGAAAGAACGGCAATCAGATTCAGAAGCTCGTCTCGGCACCCGCTCGCGTGTTCATCCTGCAAGCCGAAAAACAATTCCACGAAGACTCGCTTGAGCAGCTACAGAACCTCGTTGAGCACAAGGCATTCCAGCAGCACCGAATTCTCTACTATGGTCACATAGACCGGGCTGACTCACTTCGATTGCGCCGCGCTTATCCGGAATACTTTTAGGTAATCCGAACTCATGGTAGGACTCTTCCTCTTAATGGTATGGATTACTAGGGCCGCAATCCGGCTTGCTTGGGTGTGCGTCTGGTGCTACCTTGCCCGCTTCGCGGGCGCTAATTTGGCTGAGGCGGCTTTCGCGCGGAATTAGGCGTCGAGAGAAGTGCGCAGAACAGCGAAGAGCAGCGCAGAGCAGAGTAGAGCGGCGATGGAAGCGTAGGACGGCGGCACGACGGCGAAACGCTGGGGAGGTGGTGAGTGGCGACGAAAAAGTGGAGTTCGACGGCGCCGGCGGATGAATTTCATCCTTATATAGCGGCTAACGAGAGCATCGCGGAGTTTACGCTGCGCGCGGTGGTGCTGGGATCGCTCTTCGGGCTGTTGTTTGGCGCGGTGACAGTTTATGTGGGGCTTCGCGCCGGGCTCACAGTTTCTGCTTCGATTCCGATCGCGGTGCTATCGATCAGCATTTTGCGCGCGTTTGGGCGCTCGACCATTCTGGAAAACAATATCGTGCAGACGACCGGGTCGGCGGGAGAGTCGCTGGCTGCGGGAGTGATGTTCACGATTCCGGCGCTGATTTTTCTGGGGTTCGGCACGGAGTTTACTTTCTGGCGAATTTTTCCGCTGGCGCTGCTGGGCGGATGGCTTGGCGTGCTGTTCATGATTCCGCTGCGGCGGCAGTTGATCGTGAAAGAGCACGGCAACTTGACGTTTCCGGAAGGTACGGCTTGCGCGGACGTGCTGGTGGCGGGCGAGCGCGGCGGGTCGTTTGCAGGACGCGTCTTCTGGGGCCTGGGCCTCGGAGGCGCTTACACTTTTTTCATGAACACGATTCAGGCGTGGAACGCGCAGCCTGAAGCGCGGCCGCACTGGTTTCCGGGCGCTTCGTTTCGCGCGACGATAACTTCCGAATACCTCGGAGTGGGCTACATCATCGGGCCGAAAGTTTCGGGCATCCTGTTTGCGGGCGGAGTGATTTCCTGGCTGCTGGTGATGCCGGCGATTCAATTCTTCGGGCAGCTTGCGGGGAACACTCCGATTTATCCGTCGACGATTCCGATTCCGCTGATGACTCCGGATGACATGTGGCGGCAATACATTCGTCCAATGGGGGCGGGAGCGGTGGCGGCTGCGGGACTCATTACCCTGCTGCGGACGCTGCCGACGATTATTTCAGCGCTGCGCGCGGGAATGAAAGATGTTCGAGCGCAAGGAGCGATGCAGACGGAGGGGAAAAACCGGTTGGACCGGGACGTGTCGATTCGCACGGTGCTGGTGGGGTCGTTTGTGATCGTAGTGATGATGTGGGTGATGCTGACGTTCGATCCGATCAAAGGCGCGAGCACGACTTGGTATCAGAATCTGCTTGCGGGAGTGTTCGTAGTGGTTTTCGGATTTTTGTTTGTGACGGTGGCTTCGCGGATCAGCGGGCTGCTGGGAAATTCGTCGAATCCGGTGAGCGGGATGAGTATCGCGACGCTGATGGCTACGTGCGCGATTTTTCTAGTGGCTGGGTGGACGGCGCCGAATTATGCGGTGCTTGCGTTGGTGATTGGAGGCGTGGTGTGCACCGCTGCGGCTATTGCGGGAGCTACTTCGCAGGACCTGAAGACCGGCTACCTGGTGGGGTCGACGCCATTCCGGCAGCAGATGGGGTTGTTGATCGGCGTAACGATTTCGACGATCGCGATTGGGGCGACGCTCAACCTGATGAACACGGGGTTGCAGAAGTACGTGCCGACGCGGATTCCGGTGAATGTGGAAGCGCTGGCTACCGGCGTGAAAGTGGAGAGAAATTCGATCACGTATCAAGGGAAGAATTACGTTTTAATTAACGCGCTGGGGTCGGCGCAGATTGCCGACGGCGAATATCTCTACGATCCGGCGACGAAGGAAATTGAGATTCAGTGGGTGCAAGGCATCGGCGGAGATAAAGCTCCGGCGCCGCAGGCGCGGTTGATGGCCACGGTAATCAACGGCATTCTGACGCAGCGGCTTCCGTGGCGTCTGGTGCTGATGGGCGTCGCGCTGGTGCTGGCGGTGGAAATTCTGGGCGTGCGGTCGTTGGCGTTTGCGGTGGGCGCTTATCTTTCGATTGGAACGACGGCGACGATGTTTGCGGGCGGGCTGGTGCGTTGGATGGTAGAGGCTTCGTCGAAGAAAACGGAGGAGGGCGAAGCTAGCCCTGGCGCGCTTTATTCGAGCGGGTTGATTGCGGCGGGCGGAGTATTTGGCTTGCTCGGGATTGTCATCGCACTCTTGCAAGACCCGGAGATTTCAACGCGCGTGCCGCACTGGCTTGTGGTTGTGTTGCGGTTGCCGTGGCGTCCCGATCTTTTTGCGTTTGGTCCGAAGATTCTCGGGTCGCTGGCCACCAGCAACCTGTTCGGGCTGTTTATGTTCATTCTGCTGGCGGCTTCACTCTTCTACTTCGCGCGCAAAAAGCTCGATAAAACATAAAAGCTTTCGTCGCGAGCGATCATTTCACCCCGGCGCTTAGCGCTTGGGCGCTTTGTTTGGGTCGGGCGGACGCGACGGGAGATTCTTCGGATTAGCCTCGAGCGCTTTCATCACTTCAGCGATGCCGCGCTCGAGCTGCGGGTCTTTGCCTGCGATCACCGCGGCGGGATCGTTTTCGACGACGATGTCGGGCTCGACGCCGTGTCCTTCAATAACGTACTGGCCTGCGACGCTGGCCGTTGCGAATTCCGGAACAAAAACCTGACCGCCATCGAGTAGCGGGCCGCGTCCGCTGATGCCGACCACGCCGCCCCACGTGCGTTTGCCGATCAGAGGGCCGAGGCCTGCCTGCCGGAACATGTACGGAAAAATGTCGCCGTCGGAAGCGGAAGTTTCGTTGATCAGACAAACTTTCGGGCCGTAGAAAACCGTGCCGGGATAGGTGTTGGTCTGTTGGTCTACGCGATCGAAATCGGTGCCGAGCAAATCGCGTCTGAGGCGTTCGATGAGCATTTGGGAAATATTGCCGCCGCCATTGCCGCGGACGTCGACGATCAGAGCTTGTTTGCGAATCTGAGGATAGAAATACTTGATGAATTCGCGAATGCCGTCGGCGCCCATGTCCGGGATGTGGATGTAACCGACCTTGCCGCCGGTGGCGGCTGAAACGGCGTCGCGATTGTGCGTGACCCAGTCGAGATAGATCAGATTGCTTTCGTTGGTGATGGGGCGATACGAAATGGTGTGCGAGCCGTCCATCGTGGGTTTGGAGTTGACGGTGAGCTGGACCGGACGGTTGGCCTTGTCGCGCAAGAACTGGTACGGATTGTCCTTGGTGGTGAGGTCGCGGCCGTCGATGGCGAGAATGTAGTCGCCTTCCTTGACGTCGATGCCGACTTCGGTGAGCGGCGAACGGTAGACCTCTTCCTCGTTTTGACCTTTATAAATTTTGACGATGCGGTAACGGCCGGCGGTTGCGTCCAATTCGATGCGAGCGCCGGGAAGCGCAACTTGGGGGCGTTGAGGAATTTCGAAATCTCCACCTGCAATGTAAGCGTGCGAGACGCTGAGCTCGGCGATCATTTCGCCGATGACGTAGTTCAAGTCGGAACGATGGGCGACGTAGTCGACGAGCGGGCGATATTGATCGCGCAACTTGTCCCAATCGTAGCCGTTCATATTTTGCACGTAGAAAAAGTCGCGGTAACGACGCACCACTTCGTCGAAGATTTCGACCCATTCCTGCTGTGGAACGCGATCGACCATGAGGCCATCGGTGGCGACGTTCTTGGCCCCGGTCTTGCCTTCGGGCTTGACGTCGTACAGCTTGAAGCTCCGCCCGTCGCGCACTAAGACTTTCTTGCCATCCTGGGAGACGTCGAAGCCGTCGATTTTGTCGACCAGAGTGGTTTCCTTGCGGTCCTTGAAGGCGAAGAGAACGAGAGAGGTCTGCGGGAAGGAATCGCGGCCGTAGAAGGGAGCACCCTCGCGCGCGTAAACGAGGTATTCCTTGGTGACCACCAGGCCGTTCAGGTTGTCAGCATCGACGGGAACACGCGTCACGCGATCGGAAAGGCCGTCGAAATCGATGCGGAGGTATTCTTTTTTCTTCTCCTCTTTCTTGTCGTCTTTTTTGTCAGTTTTCTTCTCGCCGTCTTTTTCAGGGGACTTATCTTTGTCGGATGATTCCTCGCCGGGCTTGGTGATGGTGACTTCATCACTTTCCGGAGGAAAGGGGTTCTTGCCGTCTTTGCGCAGAGTTAGAGCGAGAAGCGAGTTGCCGCGATTGGTGGCGAAGTTGAATTCGATGCGGCTCAATTGCGGCTGATATTCACGCGTGCCAACGTAATAGAGATAGTTTCCGTTGGGATCCCAGGAGGGATCGCCGGCATCGTAGAGCGGGTCGGTGACGCGATGGACTTGACCGTCGCTCACGCTCCACACGTAGATACACGAAAAGCCGCTGGGTTCACCCATGATGAAGGCAATATGGCCGCCGTCAGCAGACCATGGATATGCGGGAACGCGTCCACGAGGATTCTGCGCGACCTGGGTGACTTTTTTGTCGTCTAGAGTCAAAACGTAGAGTTTTCCGTCTTTGTCGCCAAAGGCGATGCGCTTGCTATCGGGCGCCCAGCTGGGCTGATAGAGCATGGCGTGGAAGCCATGAGTCAATTCTTCGGGTTTCCCCGTACCATCCTGATTGATGAGGTAAAGCTCGTCTTCGCCATCCATGTCGGAAATGAAGGCGATCTTTGAACCATCCGGCGACCACTGCGCGAACTTGTCGTGAGCGTTCGACGAGTTAGTGAGATTGCGGGTGGCGCCTTTCTCGATCGGCGTGGTAAAGACGTCGCCGCGAGCGACGAAGAGAGCGCGTTCACCCTTGGGGCTCAATTCGGTCCACTCGATTTGATTGGCCGCGGAGATGCGCGAAGGCCGCATGGCCAGAGCGTCGGTGGGAACCTGGATGGAGATGGGCGTGGACTTCCCGGTCGAGATATCGAAGATGTTCAGCTCGCCATCCATTTCATAAACGATGCGGTCTTTGTGATCGGTGCTGGGCCAGCGAACGTCCCACTTGGTGCTGTGAGTGAGTTGGTCGGTGGCCTTTGTTTTGGGATCGTAGGAGTAGAGATTGAGCGTGTCGTCTTTGTCGGAGGAATAATAAATTTTGTCGCCGACCCACATGGGATCGCGATGAGCGCGAACGTCCTCGGTGATCTTTTGCTGGGCGTTTGATTTGAGATCGTAAATATACAGCTGCTGGGCCCATCCGCCGGAATAGCGTTTCCAGGTACGGAAATCGCGGAACAGAGGCGAATAGACAACTTCTGAACCGTCCGGAGAAAAATCGCCGGCGCCGGATTTCGGCATGGGCAGGGCTTGCGGCAGGCCGCCGTCCATTGACACGGTGTACAGGCGGGAGTCTCCCAGGTCGAAATATTCGCGCAGCGAGCGGAAGACGATGGACTTGCCGTTGGGGGTCCAGCCGTAAACTTGATTGTCGTAACCCCAGCGTGGAGGCAACGGGCCGCGCGCGGGATAAAAAGTGAGCTGTTTGGGGACGCCACCGGTGACGGGGATTACGTACACTTGTTCGTCGCCGTCATATTGACCGGTGAAGGCGATCCACTTGCCGTCCGGTGAAAATTTGGCAAAGAGCTCGACGCCCGGGTGCGCGGTGAGACGCGTAGCCAATCCACCCGATGTGGATGCGAGCCACAGATCACCTGCGTAAGTGAAGACGACTTTGTCGCCATGAATATCGGGAAAGCGAAGAAGCTTGGTTTGAGCAGTGGCGGAAGAAGCCGCAAGCACAACGGCAAGAAGACAGAGAACAGCAGCGCGAAATTTTGGTCGCAGCACGGTTTTCCTTTCAGTCAACGAAATTCGCAAAAGTTCGCCAAAGACAAATGGAACGATGCACATTCCCGGCGCCGATTTGGCCTGTTCGCACTTTGTTGGGCCGTCGTTTTTCAACGTACGCCGTGGGGTAATGTACATGCGACGGCCTTACCATGCAATGCTTGGCATTCGGCGGACGCAATCGACCGCCGAGTCAGCACGACCGAGCGCAACGCATGTGAATCGATGCGTCCAGGCCGATCGCTACTTGCCGCTTCGATGCAGCGCTGAAAGCATATAGACCTTCGAGCGGAGAGCCGGCAGCGGATCGTCGGACAGCTCAATTCCGTCAGTCAGGTTTGTAGGATCAAACGCCATCGTTTTTTGGGCTGCTTCGCTGTCTGCGACTACTGACGTGACGGTGATGGTGCCGAGTTCAACGGTCTTGCGATCGTCTGGCCAAACTTTCGTCGCGTCGCTCGTGCTATCGCCGGGATTCGGGAGTTGCACGATCAAGCGGAATTTTGCGGGCTCCTTCGCGAGACGGGTTCGGAGTTCGTCAAATAGGAAATTGGGGGACGTGGCTTTGGCGTCCGCATCGCGCAGATATTGCTTTCCCGCGACAGGAATAATCTGATAACGCGCGGCCTGTTTCTTCCCGGCCTTGTTCACGAAAACGAAAGCATTGTTGCCGAAGAATTCTTCGGTGGCAAAGCTGGTCGGCATCGGCTTGGGGTCGGTGACGAATTTCATTGCGGCAGGATGGGTAGAGAGAAACACTTCGACCGGCCAAGGATGAGGCTTGCTGGGGTCCGTTGCTACGACCGACTGCTCCAGCGCGAGAAAATCCTCGCCGTTTCCAACCACGAAGCCGTTGTGCGCAAACGCAACGATATCTGTTTTCTGCTTACCTGGAAGCTTGAATCGAACAGTCATACCGCGGGGCTGAGCGTCCGGTGAGTTATCAGGGATGGTCGGACTAGGAGCGGCATCCGAGAAGCGAATGATCAAGGGCACGGCAGAGCCCTTGAACTGCGCGGCACGGGAAAGATTTGCTGCATCTTTCGAAGCCGTAAATGTTCCTTCGCACACGACTCCCTTGGCATGCACTACACGATTGCCCGGTTGAACTCCCGGTACCTTCAGCATGGTGTCAAAAATTTGCTGCGCGAGATCTGTGGATTCCTGAGCGGCCCACGGACCGGTATGGAACAGAAACAATGCCGGCAGCAAAGCAACCAGTGTGAACGCTGCCCACACGTTTCCCACGATTGAAATTGAGCGCGCGTGCTTTGTGTCTCTCTTGGCCATCTCCGATCTCCTCTGTTTGATTAGCTTCAGCCCAAGTTTTTGTCGGCTGATTCAGTTCGCCGAAACAGCCTGGCAGGAACCCTCGGACTGAATATAGCGGGTTCGATGTAGAAACCAAGTGCAAAGATTCCACAAAGAAATTCCGGCCATGTTTTCTATGAGTGAGGGAAGGGAATTCCTCCGTTCTTTGATGGGGTAGCTTACAAGGAGGGGAAAAGTGATACACCCACTCGGGCGCTGTGAAGCGTAGCGGAGGGAGAACGATCCGCGCCGGCGTTGCCAGTAGCGGTTGGCGATGGGAATTTCGATGGATTTTAGATGCGTGGAAATTTTGTTTTTATTGCGACGGAACGCCGTGCACTGACGCAACACAGGGCCTCTTGCTGACTGTTAAGATAATCGCTGGCAAATTGGTGCCGGTCAGCAAAGAAACTGATCGGTGCTGGGAGCAAGGTGAAGATCCGAGCATGCCGGATTCTCAAGTCTACGTGTATGAGAAGCAGGGGAAAACGATTATTGCTGACGCATCGGAGAGAAAAAGTTGGTCCGCCATCGGCGTTAGGCGCTTGATGAGAGAATCAAAACTAAGCCAAGCACCAGTCTCAAACGCAATCAAGGGTAAACCAGTTCGACGTCAAACCCTCTCGATCATCAGAGAAGCAGCAGCCAAAAATACTGCGTGAGTAATCTGCCCGCAACACCCTTATTAAATCGGACACTTGGGTTTTAGTACGGCCTATGTCCGGTAACGCGACAAACCAGGACTTACCGGGTGTTCTACCAAAATGTGATAAAACCTCCATGGCTCGAACAACGGTTCACGGTCGTGAGGTTGATTCGGTTAGCCATGGAAGAATGAGGGAAATCTCATGCCTAATTTGTCAGCACTTTTGGCCAAGATCCCGGATGAATTCAAACCGATGGCGGCTCTTGGCATCGGCGCGTTCATGCTGGTTTTTCTGGTTCTGCTGCATGGTGCAGGTATCCACGGAATTCTAGTGCTGCACAAGCGCCGCGAACGTCGCCTTCAGGCGGGGCGGCCGCTTCTAGTAAACGCATTGCTGTTGTTCGGTTCGACCGTTTTCCTAATGCTCGCCCTACATATTGTGGGATTCATGCTGTGGGCAAATTCCCTTCATCTCATGGGTTTGATTCCCCATGCTTACGATGCGATCTACTTCTGTGCGAACGCTTACACCACGCTCGGCTACGGAAACGTTGACCTTGGAGCGCATTGGCGGAACATCAGCCCAATCATTGGCATCTCCGGACTGTTTACGTTTGCCTGGACTACTAGCGCGCTTGTTGCCGTGGTAGCCTCGCACAACAAACTCATCGAGCAATTAGAGGACGAGCGCGAGCAGGAAATACGTACGCGATTCACGGCTCTGAAAGATAAATGGAATGCCAATGGTAGCGGCAGCCAAGGCAATGCCGCTGGACCAGATAAACCCAGCAAATGACAGCGCAAAATGCACAGGTCGACGCGAAGAATGTCACAATGATTGAGTCTTCTGCGTGACCTTATCTGGTACGTTCATTGACGCTGGGCTTGTCTTTCGCAAATATCACTCCCATGTACATACCCCTTCCTAGTACTCGACTTGTCCGGTTTGCGCGTTAACCCGGAGTTGGCCCGCCACCTTGAAAGTGAGCTAGTGCTCTCGGGTGTTCTACTCGCAGATTGACGTGACTAACACGGAGTGGGTGTATCACTCTTTCCCGCCTTGTAAGCTACCCCCTGCGTTCTTTGACTCCGTGGTGCGCTACATTTACACTTGATGCGTGCCATCCTTTTCGCGCGGCTACGGGCATCGGTTTGACCTGAGCGGATATTTTCCGCGCGCGATTAAAACAATCTGCATCGCCTGCATCTCGGTTTTTTTCCTGCAAACAATTTCGGGATTGCTATTCCACGAAGCCGGGCCGAGATTTTGGCTGGAGTGGTTCGGTTTGGTGCCATACGCAGCTGTGTACGGGTTCCGAGTCTGGCAGCCGTTTACTTACATATTTCTTCATGGCGGCGTCCTTCACATTCTTTTCAACTTGCTGTACCTGGCGATGTTCGGCGCGGACCTGGAGCACACCTGGGGGGCGCGCAAGTTCTACACTTATTTTTTCGTGTGCGGCGTGGGCGCGGGAATTATCGACATTATCGTAAAGCTGCTACTGGATCCACACGGCCGGGGCACGGCGTTGGTGCCTACGATTGGAGCTTCTGGAGCGATCTACGGCGTATTGCTCGCGGTGGCAATCGTGATGCCGCACCGGCAAGTCTGGGTATTTCCGTTGCCGGTTACGGTGTCCATGCGGATTTTCGTGATCGTGATGGGCGCCATCGAATTTTTCAGTACTATCGGTGCCACCGGCGATGGCGTGAGCCACGTTTGCCATCTAGGCGGGATGCTGGTGGGCTACATTTACCTGCGCCGCGGGTCCTACCTTTACAACTATAGGAATTTTTTTACGGATTGGAAACGCCGCAGGCTGCGCAAGAAGTTCGAAGTGTACGTCCGCAACCACAACGAGAAACCGCCTTCAAATCCCGATAATTGGGTGAACTAGAATTTGCAGCGCGCGCATGGGGAGTATCCGATTATGGGGTGCTTCCAGCAGGCTTCAGAACGATCTTCCGACTATCGAGATCGTGATCAATAGAGACGGCAACGTTCTCGGCCGTGCCGGGCAAGGTGTAGCCTCTGACAGCCGGACTAATCGAGTAACTCCCCGCAGATAAATCTCCAAATTCAAAGCGACCATCCTGACCCAGGCTGGCCGTCTGCGTGTCCCAAGCACGGTCGGAGGTTATGACGATCTCCATACCATTCGGGACGGTCTTACCGTCGCTTAGAACTATTTGGCCCTTAAGACGATTGCCGGGCTTCACCTGGATATCACCAACGTCCACCACCTGCCTATCCACACTTGTCGCGCACGTCACGGGCTCAGTCGCGCCTCGGCCCGCCATAGATTTCATCTTGGCATAAACATACCACTCCACTGGGGCCGGCACGTTAGTGATGGCGAATGATCCGTCGCTCTGCGTGCCGACTTTCAATTCGCCGTAAGGATTGCCAACCATATTTAGATCAGATCCCAATCCGCCCCGCTCCCGGGCGATCAGACCGATTTCAGCACCGCCGACTGGTTTGCCGTGTGCCATCAAGCGGCCACGAATGACAGCCCCTTCATATAACGAGACAGTCCGCCGTTCGGTTCCGGTGGGCATGACAATAAACTTCGGCGCCGTGTTGCGACCTTCCACTAACAACAGCATCTTGGAGGCAGATCCTTCATAGTGGACCTCGAACTCACCTTTATCGTTAGTCACAACTAGCAGATCGAGACCGGGAACTGTGCCTATCAAAGCTCCTAGCTCGCTTGCGACGCCCTGCGGCTCTACGACGACATCGCGCAGCAGATTTCCACTGCTGTCTACCACGCGACCTCGCACCATTTGCCTAGGGTCTTCAACGCTTGATCGTGGACTTAGGACCGCGGTTGCGGGTCCGATGGACGGATCGACCTTTTTAACGGAAACAGGCCCGTACCCATCGCTGAAGACGAACAGTTCGAACCAAAGGTCAGGATTGAGATGTGTGAAGGTATATGTCCCGTTAGCGTCAGTAAGGGTGCGCTTTCCACAGTCGGCATAGCAACTCGGGCAGAACGTGCTGTATCCCGTCTTCACACCGGCGTGATAGACCATGACGGTAGCGTGTTCTATAGGTCTGCCGTTTAGGTCTGTAACTTTCCCCTTCAGCGTCACAGCGTCCGCGCCCAACGTAACGGTGCCAAAAATCAAATATATTGCGGTAAGCTCGACCCATTTCCGCACGAGTCGCGTTTTTATTCGGAAGAATGTTGTTTCGCACAGCGGGATCAAGTTTTGTTCGCTCGTAGCTTAATAGAACCTCTACTAAGCAATAAAGTCAATACTTGACAGTGGCAATCATTGGAAGTTGAGCAAGTACACAAAGCCCGCGCAAGAAAAGAGCAAGTATCAACCGCCGATGCGGATCAGGCGCATCAAGTTAGTGGAGCCGGTTGTGCCGAGTGGAGTGCCGGCGATCACGCCGATGATGTCGGCTCGTTTCACCAAATTCTCTTCCGTCAGGCGCGCTTCTGCAGCTTTGGCAAGTTGGTCGATGTCGTGCACGCGCGCGATGGTTCGCGGTAGCACGCCCCACAGCAGACTCAGGCGGCGGCGCGCTTCCTGTACCGGCGAAAACGCAACGATGGGCGCACGCGGGCGGTACTTAGAAACGAGTCGTGCGGAAGATCCCGACTCTGTGAATACGGCAATAACTTTCATGTGCAATTCTTCCGCGGCGTGGCAGATGGCTTCGGCAATCGCTTCGCTGATCAGCAAATCTCCGGAGCGCGCCGGACGCGGTTGGATCGTCATGCTAGCTTCTGCCTCGCGAATGATGCGGTCCATCATCACAACGGATTCCAGCGGGTAGCTTCCCGCAGCCGTCTCGCCGGAAAGCATCAGCGCGTCGCTGCCGTCGAAAACCGCGTTGGCGACGTCGGAAGCTTCCGCTCGAGTGGGCCGCGGATTTTTCTGCATCGAATCGAGCATTTGAGTGGCGGTGATCACGGGAACGAGCGCGTCGCGCGCTCCAGAAATGATTCGCTTTTGCACTACGGGTACTTTCTCAGGGCTCATTTCCACGCCCAAATCTCCGCGCGCCACCATAACGCCGTCGGCAATGGCGAGAATTTCGTCCAGGTTGTCGATGGCTTCGGGTTTTTCGAGTTTGGCAATTACCGGAGTGTCTTTTTTCTCGCGCGCGATGGCGGCTTTGGCAGCCCGCACGTCTGCTGCAGTGCGAACGAAGCTCAGGGCGATGTAGTTTGCGCCCATTTGCAGGGCGAAGTTCAGATCGCGGCGATCTTTGGGCGTTAGCGAAGGAATTTTCAGCTTCACGCCGGGGAGATTTATGCCCTTGTGCTCACCAAGGTCTCCGCCGTTCTCGACCTGGCAAACAACTTCTTGCCCGCGAATAGAGATGACGCGCAAGGAGATTTCACCGTCGTTCAGAAGAATGCGGTCGCCCTTGCGCACGGACTCGGGCAAAGCGCGAAAAGTTGTGCTGACGCCCTGATCAGTGCCGACGACGTTCTTGGTGGTAATTACGAAGCGTTGGCCGAAGTGCAACCGCACCGGCTTGCCTTGATCCAACGGACCCGTGCGGATCTTTGGCCCCTGCAAATCAGCGAGAATCGCAATCGGCTTGCTGTAACGCGCGGAGGCGCGGCGCACGTAGATCGCCAGCCGCATTTTTTCCTCGGGAGTGCCGTGGGAAAAATTCAGCCGCGCGACATCCATACCCGCGTGCAAGAGCTCGTCTATCATTTTTTGAGAGGAGCTTGCGGGTCCAAGCGTGCAGACGATTTTTGCTCTTCGAAAGTTTGGCACGATTATTTTGCCACGACAAAGGCGTTTACAACGGCATCGAGGAACTGAATTCCTTTGCGGAATGAGTCGATCGGAATGCGCTCATCATCGGCGTGCATGCGCATCAAGTCGTCTTCGGTGAGAGGAAAAGGATCCAGGCCGTAGGCTTGCACGTTGCGCATGCGCAAGCGCGCGGAATCTGTACCTCCGGTGGACATGTAGGGAACCACTGGAGCGCCTGAAAATTGCTGAGCGCTTACGGTCTTGATGGTCGCGTACAAATCAGATTCGAGCGAAGAAGATGGTGCGGCTTCTCCGCCATTCGGTTGTGTTTCAAAGCGAATTTGCGAATCGTTTACGACCTGCTTTAGTTTGACGAGCAGCGGATCGAGCTGGTTGCCGGGAAGCAGACGAATATTCAGGACGCCGCGCGCTTCCGAAGGCACCACATTTTGCCGTATGCCGGCTTGGAGCATTGTGGGAGTAGCGGTGTCGCGCAGCATCGCATTCCAAATAAGGTTATTGTTGGAAACCCAGCGAGCTGCGTGGTCCGCGCGGTCAGGGCTCTCGAGTGCGAGCAACCACTTGCCGGTCTCTTCGTCCTGCAGCGGCGCGATTCCTTCAAAATAACCGCGCGTGACTGAATTGAATTGCACGGGCGCTTCATAGGCACCGATCTTGCCGATCGCGGCAGCGAGATGCACCACGGGATTATCCTTGCGCGGAATCGAGGCATGGCCTGAAGTTCCGGTCGCGATCACATCCACGTTTACGGCGACCTTCTCCGTAGCTTGTATCCCGACGTATTGCACTTTTCCATTTTTCAAAACGGTGTGGCCGCCTTCGTTGAGCGCGAAACCCGCGGCGATTTTGTCCCAATGTTTTTCGACGGCAAACTTCATTCCGAACTCGCCGCCGGCTTCTTCATCGGCTTCGGCAAGGAAAATGACGTCACGATTGAGGCGCACGCTGGAGCGTTTCAAAGAAATGAAAACGGCTAGATTGGCGGCAACCATGCCTTTATCGTCAATCGTGCCGCGACCGTAAAGGTAACCGTCTTTCATCACCGCGGCGAATGGATCGACAGACCACTTGCTCTTGTCCACGCCGACGACATCGAGGTGGGCCATTAGAAGCAGCGCGCGCGAGGAATCCGGCATGGCGGCGGCGGAAAGGCGCGCAACAAGAAATCCACGGCCAGGCGTGCTTTCGAAAATTTCCGACGCGATTCCTTCTTTTTTTAGGACATCCGCGATGTATTTAGCGGCCACGATTTCGTTGCCGGGCGGATTCGAAGTGTTTATGCGGATGAGATCCTGCAGCCAGACAATGGCTTCGCCTTGAAGTTTGACCAAATCGGCGCTTGGCGCTGCCGGCAGTTGCGCGGATTGAGACTGGAAACCTTGTCCGAAGCTGAAAGACGCGCAGCAGAAGACGCTACACAGTGCCAAAACACCAATTCGACCAGCGTAACGCACCATTCTTTTCGTCTCCAAGTAACTCGTGAATTACGTCGCCAACCGGAAAAGCGATTTATACTATCATGACGTCACGATGTAACCGGGCGCTTGGAGCGCGGCGTTTTCTGGATGGCAATAGACCATCCACAAAGCGCCCTGGCAGCATCAAAGCAGTGGAGAGGGAATATATGAGTTCGAAGATGTGGGTGCGCGCGGTTCTGGTGGGATTTCTCCTGACGGCCTTGGGAATTCCTCCGAGTTCTTTAACTGCCTGGGCAAGACAGCAGGAAGGGCCGCAGAAACCCGCGCCGGCACAGCAGCCGAGTACGGCTCCTCCACCAACGGGGCGGCAGCAGCCGGCGCAAGCGGGGCAAGCTCCGGCGCCGCAAGTATCCATCGCTGTGGAGTCGAACGTTGTAAATATCGACGCGGTGGTTACAGATCAGGACGGAGACATACTCACTAATCTAAAGAGAGAAAATTTTCGAGTCCTGGATAATAACCAGCCACAGCAGATTTCAAATTTTGCTCCGAGCGAGGCTCCCATCACGATTGTCGTACTGATGGAGTTCAGCCGGCTTGGTGGCGAGTGGTACGCATACGAGGCGAAGAGCTGGGGCTACGATTTCCTGAGACATCTGAACGACAAGGATTACGTCGCGTTCAAGACGTTCGACCTTCACACGCATGTCTTAGTGGACTTCACACGGAACAAGCAGGAAGTGGCGCAGGCGGTGGCAAGTCTGTATTTCCCGGATTTTCACGAAGCCAATTTGTTTGACGCGCTGCTGGAAACATTGGATGAACTTCGCGACGTGAAGGGGAAGAAGTCGATTCTGCTATTGGCGAGCGGATTCGATACGTTCAGCAAACACACGCTGGATCAAACGCTGAAGCGCGTGAAAGAAACCGATGTGCCGATTTACTCGGTGGGGATGGCTGAAGAGCTTCAGGTGCGGAACCCACGTGGGGACAGTATCAGTTATCTCCAGGCCAAGAATCAGCTCACAACATTTGCCGAAATGACCGGCGGATACGCGTGGTTCCCACGGTTCCAGGGCGAGATGAACGGTATTTTCAGCACGGTCGCAGAGTACCTGAGGAGCCAGTACACGCTGGGCTTTACGCCTTCTACTTCTCCGGACGGGAAATATCACAAACTCAAGCTCGAGATTGTGGACGAGCAGGGCAACCCGATGTTGCAGCCGGACAGGAAAGGGAAGATGAAGAAGGTGGTGGTGATAGCGCGGCAAGGTTACACTTCGCCCAAGCCCGCGGCCGGCGATTAATTCGCAACGACGCCTCGTGACGGTCCTATGGCGTCGAAATTGAGTTTTTGCAACGCGCCGATATTTCCATCCGCTAATAGCCGCGTTCGAGGTCCACGCGATTCAGTAGTTCGCGGCCGCTGAACCAACGTTCGAGGTTTTCCATCAGCAGATCCGTTTGACGATCCCAGAGATGCTCGCTGACTGCGCTTACGTGCGGCGTAATGAACACGTTATCGAGCTTCCACAACGGATTCTCAGGTGGTAGAGGTTCTTGCGAGGCAACGTCCAGCGCAGCGCCAGCAATTTTGTTTTGTTGCAAGGCGGCAATCAGTGCGGGTTCGTCCACGAGCGCGCCGCGGGCCACGTTAATGAAATATGCGGAAGGTTTCATTAACGCGAACTCGCGCGCGGCCATCATCGCACGGGTCTCGGAAGTTTCGGGTGCGGCGACTATTACGAAATCAGCTTGCGGCAGCGCTTCATGCAACTTCGAGGATGGAAAAAACTTTTCGGCGAGTTCCGCGTCGCCCTGGCCCGAACGTGTGACGGCCCGCACGCGAATTCCGAGCGGTTTGGCAAGTTTCGCGACTTCGCGACCGATGGCGCCGAAACCGATGAACAGAACGACTTGACCGCGAAGCTCGCGTGGCCGCACGGGAGCGTCCCACAATTCCTGTTGGGCCCACAGAGCTTTCTGCTGATAGCGAAAATAGTCCGGGAAGCGGTGGGCGAGAGCGATGAGTATGCCGAGGATATGTTCGGCCATTGGAACGCTATGGACGCCGCTGGCATTGGTGACTTCGATGCCGCTGCGGCGCAGCTCGGGGTACATCAATTGCCCGACGCCCGCAGCGGTGGAATGAAGCCAGAGAAGCTTGCGCGCCCAGGCGAATTGTTCAGGGCGCAGCGAGAAGCCGACGAAGATGTTCGTATCGGGGAGCTCGGTCTGCAGGCCATCGTAAGTGGGCAGATGCACGAAGTGCATTTCAGGCCAGCGCTCGCGAATGCGTTCGGCCATGCGCGCAGGAGGATTCCACAGCGAGAAACGGTGCGAGACGCAGATGAGCAATTTTGTTTCGGCGGGAATGGAACGTGTCATGTCTGATTCTTCCGAAAGAAAAAGCCGAGGACTGTTGCAACGAGCAACAATCCGAGCAGGATGAAGGCGGCGCGGAGCGACCAGAAAGCCCAAGTAGCAGCGAAAAGAAGCGCGAGCCAGAGAATGTTCATGGGGCGGGCGTAACCCATGATCTCGGATTTCTTGTCTCCGCGTCCGGGTTCTACTTCCATTTTTCTCGATTCTCCTTTCCGCGACAGCGCGCGAAGATTTAATTTATTTTGCGGGCGCGCGCAAGTCGCGTCCAGTCATCTCTCCCGGCTCCGCGACCCCGAGGACACCGAGCATTGTGGGCGCAATATCGCGCAGGGAGCCGCCCGGCGCTAGTTTTGTCCGGCCGTCTTCGCTGAGCAAAATGAATGGGACGGGGTTGGTGGTGTGATAAGTGTGCGGGCCGCCGGTGACGGGATCGATCATGGTTTCGGCGTTGCCGTGGTCAGCGGTGATGATCCACGCACCGCCCCGAGGGAGCAAGGCCTGAAAAATCCGGCCGAGACAAGCGTCCACGGTTTCAACTGCCTTGATTGTCGCTTCGAGATTTCCTGAGTGGCCGACCATGTCCGCGTTTGCGAAATTCATGATGATGGCGTCGAATTCGCCTTTTTCAATGGCATGCACGACGGTTTCGGCGATACCCGCCGCGGACATTTCCGGCTTCAAGTCGTAGGTGGGAACTTTAGGTGATGGAACGAGGATGCGTTCTTCGCCGGGGAAGGGTTTTTCGACGCCGCCGTTAAAAAAGTAGGTGACGTGGGCGTATTTTTCGGTTTCCGCGACGCGCAGGTTCTTGAAGTGCTGCTCGGTAAAAACATTGGCGACAATTTGCTCCAACTTTTCGGGCGCGAGGAGATAGCGGAGCCAGGGCCAGGATTTGTCGTACTGGGTCATGGCGACAAACGTGAGATTTTTGGGCCGGTCGGGATCCACGATTTTGTCGAAGGCGGGCTTCGTTTGCTGCATTTCGCGCAGGCGCACGCGCAAGAGGTCTGTGGCTTTGGCACGATTTCTGATCTGCGATTGCTCTCCCTGTTCTGAGATCACGAGGCCGCTGGGAATGTGCGTGATACGAACGCCCGGATACTGGCCGGCGGAGCCAGCGGGAGAAAAAGTGTCGATGCGCAAGTCTTTCACATCAATTTGTATGTCGATTTCTCCTGCTTCGCGCGGTTCCACGAGAGCGCGGGTCATCTGGCGGGCGCGGTCGGCGCGGAAGTTGAAGAAGATCACGGCGTCGTCATCGCGAATGACCGTGCGAGGCACAGCGGCTTTCCCCGGCGCAGGCTCCATTGTGATGACGGCAGGAATGATGAATTCGTCGGTGACACTTTTTTCGTAACTTGTGCGGACTGCCGCGATGGGATCTGCAAATTTTGCTTCCGAGTCGCCATGAACGATTGCGCGATAGGCTTTTTCGATGCGTTCCCAGCGATTGTCGCGATCCATGGCGTAGTAGCGGCCGCTGACGGTGGCGATTTGGCCCGCACCGAGTTCACGCATCTTTTGCTCGAGCTGGCGGAGAAAATCTATTCCGCTGTTGGGAGGAGTGTCGCGCCCGTCCATAAAACAGTGGACGAAAACATTTTTGACTTTATTTTCCCGCGCCATTTGGAGGAGCGCGAAGAGATGGTTGATGTGCGAGTGAACGCCGCCGTCGCTCACAAGGCCGAGAAGGTGGAGTTGGCGCGCGCGGCCGCGTTCCATGGCTTCGAGAAGCAGAGGCTGGCGCGAGAATTCTCCGTCGGCGATGAGCTGATCGATTCGCGTGCTGTCCATGTGAACGATGCGGCCGGCGCCGATATTCAGGTGGCCGACTTCGCTGTTGCCCATCTGTCCGACGGGAAGGCCGACGGCGGGACCCGAAGTTTGGATTAACGTGTTGGGAAAATCCTTGAGGATGCGGTCATAGTTGGGCTTGCGCGCGAGGGCGATGGCGTTGCCTTTGGTTTCGGCGCGGTAGCCCCAGCCGTCAAGGACGGTGAGGACGATAGGTTTTGGGCGCTTGGTCATGGTCGATTCCGGCCCCGAGTAGACGGGAACGCGATTATTTGTTTTGAACTTGGACTGCGCATATCAGCGCCCAACAGGCTAGCACGGAGGTCAAATCTTGTTGTTGCCTAGAGCGGAAGCAAAGATGAGGAGATGGGAGTTATTTCAAAAGGGCTTTGATGCGGCTGCCGAGTAGCTCTGCTGCTTTTTGTTCGGGGAGGAGGCGATTTAGGATGCCGAGATCGGCGTCCACGATGAGGTCGTGGTCAGTGACTTCGACGGTTCCTTTTATGGGGGAACTCAATATGCCCATTTTTGCGGTGAGGACGAAGGCGAGTGTGGAGCCCTGCCAGGACTTTTGTTTTACAGACAAGCGGACGGGAAGTCCGGCGACTTCCTGGAACATCTCGTTGAACGAGCGATCGACAGACTCGATCATTTCCGCTTTGGAGCGGTTATGTGCCACGGTGATTCGCATGATTCCGCCTCGTCCGTATCTTTGATGCGTTGATACTGTGATACTTCGATCGGCTGACCTCTAAAGCTCCGGGGCCGCGCTCGTGCTGGGCCGGATATGAGAACAAGTTCGATTTTAGGATGGAGCGGTCCAGGGCGCACAAATCACTTTTTGACAGTGCGGTCCGATTCCGAATCCTTGGAATTACGGGTGACGCGCCAAAATCCGGGCGTGGGGACAACAAACTCGACTCCGACTTGTGTCTTACCCATGAAGCTGTCGCCCAGGTTTGTGACACGGCAGAGGAGTTCCTCTCCGCTACTTGGATTCTCAACGCGAATGATCTGATTAATGTCGACGGTGACCGCGAGAAGTATCAAGGCACCGTGGTCGTTTACTATTATCGCTTCCGTTTTTTCCAACATAGCACGCTTGCCGGCGTCGCGCAGTCGAACGGTCACAGGTACCCTGGTCTGGACGCGCTTACTGCGGCGACGATGCTGCGGTCGTGGATCGAGAGAGGATCCGATAGTCACGAAAATAACCTAACAAGTATCCAGAGGATTCTCAAGTTTCAAGGCCAGTTTGTGCCTTCGGAGATATTGCATAAGAACTTCGATTTGCAGGAGCGCGAAGGGTCTAGCGCCCGAGTCTTTCTAATCGGTGACCGGCTGAGTTCCTTCGCTTTGCTCGAGAACACGAGAGGGAGAGGGTCAGCGCGAGAGCCACTGCTTGCGTAGCCAACTGCGAAAGGGGCTGTGTTGCGTGGCCAAGTAGGCGTTGGCAGCCAGGGTTATGGCCTGGGCTTGCGTGGGATACGGATGATTTACGCGGGCCAGAGCGCCGAGGCCGATTTTCGCGTTCATCGCCAGCGAGATTTCGCTAATCATTTCGCCGGCGTGGCTGGCAGCGACTGTAGCGCCAAGAATCTCGTCGGTTCCTTCCCGAACGTGGATTTTTACGAAGCCGTCGTCTTCGCCGTCTGTGATGGCGCGGTCGACGTCGCTCATCATCACGACGAAAGTCTTAACGGGGATGCGTCTGGCACGCGCTTCCTTGACGTACAGGCCAATGTGCGCGATTTCCGGATCGGTGTAAGTGCACCAAGGAATTGCCAAGGCACTTAACTTTTCGCGGCTCCAAAACAGCGCGTTATTGATTACAAGGCTGGCGGCGGCAACTTCTATGTGCGGGAATTTCTTTTCCGAGCATACGTCACCGGCTGCGTAGATTCGCGGATTGCTGGTTTGCAGATAATCATTGGTGGCAATTCCGCCGTCCTTATCGTACTGCACGCCGGCAGTCTCGAGATTCATGCCTTCGACGTTTGGCGCGCTGCCGATGCCGACGAGGATGTGGTCGACGGTGAGAGTGAATTTGTAATCCTGGCTGACCAGTTCAACGATCTTTTCATTCCCTTGCGTGCGCACGTTCACGGTTTGTGTGTTGAGGTGGATGCCGATTCCGTCGCGCGCCAGGGAATCGGAGAGAATCTGCGCGGCGTCACGCTCTTCATTGCCGAGGAACATGGGTTCGTCCTGCGCGATGCTGACTTCGGAACCTAATCGACAAAATGCCTGCGCCAGTTCGCAACCGAGCGGCCCGCCGCCGAGGACGAGCAAGCGACGAGGGCATTCGGTGAGGTCCCAAACATTTTCATTGGTGAGATAACCGGTCGCCTCGATTCCGGGAATCGAGGGAGGTTTGGGACGGGCACCGCTGGCGACAAGCGCGCTCTTGAAGCGCAAGCGCTTTCCATCGACTTCGATCGCATCGCGCGCGACAAAGCGCGCCTCCCCAAAGTACACATCGACGCCGGCAGAGCTTAGCCTATGAGCAGAGACTCGCCGACTGGTGCGCGCACGCACTCGGCGCATTCGTTCCATCGCGGCACGGAAGTCCACGCTAATACCGGTGGGAACTTGCGCGCCAAAAGTTTCTGCATCGCGCATCTCTGCGTACGCGCGGGAGGTGCGGATGATGGCCTTGGAAGGTATGCATCCAACGTTGAAGCACGCGCCGCCGAAAAGATCGCGTTCGATGATGGCTACTTTCGCACCGACTTTGGCGGCATTGAGGGCGGCGAGGAGCCCGGCAGGTCCGGCGCCGATGACGACCAGGTTGTAGCGCTCAACAGGCTCGGGATTTTTCCAATCGGCCGGGCGAACGTTCAACAAATCTTTTCGATCATATTCGTCGGATGACTGATGGGATGGTAGTGGTCGAGTGCTCATTGGAAATCCTATGTAACCAGGGAATTAGACATTACAACCATCCACCTCGAAAACCGGCGTCCCGAAGTCCGTTCCCGATATAAGGGGACTGACGCACGAGATTCCAGATCAGTTGCGAGCGGTAGTTTTCGATCATCAATACCACGATGCCCTGATCGAGACCAAGATAGCCGTCGCTGACCCAACTCGAGGATCCATCGCGAGCCAAAGTGGGATTGAAGCCGCTTGGCAGCCGGTATTCGTTTACGACTCCGGGATAACGATCGCAAAGGTGGCGGATCGCGGCGAGCGCCATGTCTGGCGCAAAGACAATCGAGGCAAGCGCTGCGGGCGGAGAGATGGTGCCGTCGTCCGTGCCATACGGCACGCCGCGCGCGGTATAGCCGAAGAAGCGACGCTGTATGCCATCTATGCGGAGATGCTGAGGGCTGGGGCCGTCGCCGGCTGAGAGTCCCCAGAAGTTCTCGCCGTAGCCGCGGAAATCGTGAGGATTGCGCAGAGCGTATTCGCGCTGGATGAGAGTGGCTTGGCGGCTGTTCTTGAAATAGTCGCTATGTTTTTCGCGCATGAATTCGTCTTGAATATGGCGGAAGTCGATCCACGCGTGCGACATCTGATGGATGAAGAGCGGGCCGGCGTAAAGATAATCGTAACCGTACAGATTTTCCCATTGGTACGTCGAGGTCCAAGCCGAAAAGCTACTGGCAGGAATCGGATAGGTGGGAGAGGCTATGGCCAGGACATAAAGAATAGTCGCCTCGGTGTAACCTTCCCAGCCATAGTGGAGAAAACCGCATTCAGGTTTCCATCCCTGCGAAAGAGTGGGTGTCCCATTTTGCGCCCAGGCCCAATCGATGCGGCGATAGAACGCGTCGGCGAGTTGCCGGATTTCGTTTTCGCCCGGAGTATTGCCCTTGAAATAAGCAGCTGTGGTGAGTACTCCGGCAAGCAGCAAAGCGGAATCGATCAGAGAGAGTTCCGAATTCCAGATTCGTTTGCCGGATTGCATGTCAAGAAAGTGGTAATAGAAACCTTTGTAGCCGGTCGCGTCCGGGGCATCACTCTGCGCACTGTTCAAGAAGAAATGGAGCGTTGCGAGGGTGCGCTGGACAGCGTCTTCGCGCGTCATCCAGCGGCGTTCGACACCTACGGGATAGGAAGACAGCGCGAATCCGACAGCTGCGATGCTGCACGCTGAACCAGCCGCGGACCTATCGGAGACCAATCCATTGGCCGGATTGTACTGATCCAGAAAATAGCCGAAGGCCGCGCGCTGGAGGCGATCGAGAAGGTCGTCGTCGGAGAGGGTCGGGAGATTAATCCTGTCCTCCTTCACGATGCGTCACTTCCGGCGGGCCCGCGACGCGCGGTGGACGGACTACAGGATGGCCGGAAAGTGCTTTGAAACCGGGGAAGACAGCGTGTTCGCCGAGCCGCTCTTCGATGCGGAGGAGCTGGTTGTATTTTGCAATGCGATCGGTGCGCGAGGCCGAACCGGTTTTAATTTGACCGGAGCCCATGGCCACAACGAAATCGGCCAGGAAAGTGTCCTCTGTTTCGCCGGAGCGGTGAGAAACGATAGAAGCATAATTCGCTTTGCGCGCCATTTCGACGGCTTCGACGGTTTCCGTCACGGAGCCGATTTGATTTAATTTGATCAGGATGGCGTTGCCGATTTTCTCGGAGATGCCACGCGCGAAAATCTTCGGGTTGGTGACGAAGATGTCGTCGCCGACAAGCTGAATGGGTTTCCTGGTTTTTGCGTCGGGGCCTACGCCGGGTTTTCCGAGTTCGCGGGTGAGAATCTTCCAGCCGTCCCAATCGTCTTCTGCAAGACCGTCTTCGATAGAAACAATCGGGTACTGCTGCACCCAGGATTTCCAGAACTCGACCATTTGCTCGGAAGTGCGCTCGGACTTGTCGGATTTCTTGAAGACGTATTTCTTTTTGTCGCGGTCGTAAAATTCGCTGGAGGCGGGGTCGAGTGCTATGGAAATCTGTTCGCCGGGTTTGTAGCCGGCGGCGGTGATGGCTTCGAGGACGCGGTCGACGGCTTCGACGTTTGATTTTAAGTTTGGGGCGAAGCCGCCTTCGTCACCAACGGCTGTGGAATAGCCATTTTTCTTCAGCACCGCTTTCAAGCTGTGAAAAACTTCGATGCCCCAACGCAGAGCTTCGTGAAAATTGGGCGCGCCGAGCGGCATGACCATGAATTCCTGGACGTCCACGGAATTATCGGCGTGCGCGCCGCCGTTCAAAATATTCATCATGGGTACCGGAAGAGTATCGGCGTAGCCTTCGGACGAATATCGAGCGAGATACTGGTAGAGCGGGAGTTCTAGCTGGGCAGCGGCAGCGCGGGCGGTGGCCATGGAGACGGCGAGTATCGCGTTCGCGCCGAAATTGGATTTGTTGGGCGTGCCATCGGCTTCAATCATGCGGCGATCGACAGCGCGCTGATCGGAAGCGTCCATGCCAATGATGGCTTTGGCAATCTCGGCGTTCACATGGCCGACCGCTTTGAGCACTCCTTTGCCGAGGTAGCGAGACTTGTCACCGTCGCGAAGTTCGATGGCTTCGTGTTCACCGGTAGAGGCGCCGGAGGGAACGGCAGCGCGGCCTATCGCGCCGCCTTCGACTCCCACTTCGGCTTCGACCGTAGGATTGCCGCGAGAATCGATAATTTCACGGCCGCGGACGGTGATAATTTTTGTGGACATCAATCCCCCTGGAGAATCCGTGTTCCGTTTTATGCGGAAGCCATTCTAATCTTTTATGAATCCTAAAATACAGCGAGGCAACGCAAATTGTAACGGAACTATGCGAATTATTGGGATGATCTGGAAGATTGCGCATGAGCGGCAATCGCCGGACGGGTGAAACTGAAGACGACTATGGCGGAAGAGCTGACGTTTGCGCCGCCATGTTTCGCGGGAGCGAAATGCCAGAGGCGCAGAGCGGCAACGGCGGCGGGAGTGAGCGGTTCCAAGTCGCGCAGAACTTTTACCGAATCGACTTGCCCTTGCTGGCCGATGTCGGCGGACAGGATCACGCCACCGCGCTCCTCGGAGCCGTATGGATAGTCGGGCTCGACGGTGACGATCGGGAGTGCGCCACGATCGGCGGAACTTTTCGCTGCAGAATCGGAGGAAGCGTCTTCGTAATTGTGGACTGTTGCATTTCGAGGAGGCACGTAGGGTTGGGGGAACTGGAACGTGATTCCTACTCGTGTCTCGACTTCCCGGCCTTCTGAGCGCGCGGGGAGAAAAGTCCAGGTGCGCACGGCCACTAAGGCCTTTTCGAGGAATGGAGATTCGCCGCGCACGACCTTTATATCCGCGAGTCTGCCGCTGCTGTCGACGAGCGCATCGAGGACGGCTTCACCACCGAAAAGTGTTTGCGAGGGGTAGGCCGCTGGAACCAACGAAAGCGGAACGGGCGGAGAAAATCCCTGAGATTGTTGTGCGGCATTGTCCTGATGATGTGAATCAGTGATGGAAGTGTGCCATACAATTTGTTTCTGCTGTAGCAATGCGATTGCGTAGTGAATAGGCAGAATGGCGCCTAGCGCATGTTGTTCGGCGGGAGCGACGGCAAGTGTATGGTGGCCGAACCATTGGCCTTCGACGAGGCCAATTACTTTCTGAGAATCAGTGGAGAGTACGGGAGCGCCGCTTTGACCCAGGAGGATTTCGTGGTTGAAGAGGAGTAGTTCGGTATCGCCTTTTCCCTTCTCCAGTTGCGAAAATTCAGAATCGAGAACTTCTCCGCTTGAACGCATTTCGATAGTCGCGTTCAGCGTGTAAGCATCGCGAGGCTTGGAAGGAAGCAGAGCCGCGGCGAGAACAGCTTGACTGCGTAGCGGCCTGTCGTAAGACAGGGGCAGGAAAGAAACTTTGTAATTAGCTGCGAAAGGATTCGGGGTGACTCGGAGGATGGCCACATCGTGTTCGCGATCGATAGCCACCAAGATCGCCGGAACTATACGGAGAGATCCCGCGGACTGGCGGAGAAGAACATAAGGTTGACCGCCGTGAAGTTGGCTCAGGACGTGCGCGTCGGTGATTAGGTAGCCGTCAGCGTTGATGAAGAAACCATTTCCGTAGAAAAGGTAGTGAACTCCGTGATCGGACGAGGACTGATCGACAGGGTAAACGACGGGGCAGATCGCGTCCCATAGCGTGGCATCATCATCTGCGATCTGGGGAGTACAAAGTGCGATGAGAGGGGACAAGAGGCAGGCGAGAGCCGCCAATGCCGCGCCCAGTTTGTGATTACGCCCCATTTGTTTGAAACCTCGGAGTTGTTGACGGATTATTCAGGATAGCGGGGTCTGTGAACTGCGCCAGTTGGCCTTTGGGACAGCTGAGGCGTATTCGATAGCTGTTTGCTGTCAGCCGGTGTGCCCGTGTTACAGGATCAGATGGAGCCAGCGGAGAGATTTGTGGCACGCACGAGCAGCGCTTGGAGGTCTCTTTGAGCAGCTGGAGCTTTCTTTCCGAGCTGACTGGCGACCTGGCGGCGGGCGGTCTGCACGGTTTGCAATTCCGCAGGATCCGCAGTCGCCAGTAAATTTTCGGCACGGAGAAAACAGGCGTAGATGAGATCGTTGGGAGCCTGATGGCGGCGAAGGAATTGGCCGTAGTTGAACCAATCGAAACCTTCGCTGCGAGCGTCGGCGGCTTTGGCGTCGAGTGCAAGGCCACGCTGATAGGATTGCGCGGCGGCCGCTGTGTCTTTTCTTTTGTCCTGCAAATCGGCGAGATGAGCTAGAGCAAGGCTTTCGAGTTTGGCGTCGTGCGCGCGCTCGGCGAGTGCGATGGCGGACTGATAGCGCGCCAGGGCTGCGTCGGACTGATTGATTGCGGATTCATCGTCAGCCAGTTGAATCGTCGCGGAGAGGAGCTGATTCGCGGTGATTGCAGCGGAATCAGACTGCATCGACGCTAGGCGCAGGAAAATCTCCCAATGTCTGGCGGCAGCCGCGCGTTCACCTTTGCGATCGAAGGCTTCAGCGAGATAAAGTTGCGCGTTCGTTTGGTTTGGATTTGCGTCCAGCGCTTTTTCCCAAGAGTCAATGGCTTGATCGGGATTATCGAAGCGGGCGGCAAGCAATCCATAGTTCACCAGGGCATTCACATCGCGCGGAAATATTTGCAGCATTTTTTGGTAATGCAGGTAGGCGTCCGAATAGCGGCCGGATTCGATCAACGCTCGAGCGTAGGCGTGCTGCAATGCAACGTTTTGCGGACTAAGCGCGACGGCTTGCTGGAGCGAGGCGACAGCTTCGTCACGCTGGCCTGCTTGTGATTCCGCAGAGGCGATGCGGGCTGCGAGCGCGCTGTCATAGGGATTCATGTCCGCGGCGCGGCGGAGAGCGGAAAGATTTTCATTGTCGTTGCTCATGGCGAAGTGAATCTGGTCCACACCCCCCCACAGAAAAAGTAAAACGGCGAGGCTGATACCGAATGCCGGCGCGGCGAAGAAGCGGCTGCCAAACCATTTCGCAGAGTCGGTTTTCTTGGAGGAGGATTCTTGGGCCGTCGGCTGCACTTGAGTAGCTAGTGCGGATTTTCCGCCGCGATCAATCAGCAATGATGCGATGCGTGAGTCGCGCAACTTCCACAGAGCGCCATCCAGAATGAAATGGTGGATGTTCACGACAGCCATGAAAATCAGGAAGCTGGTGGTGAAATCGTAATGAAAGAGATAGCTGACCAGCCACGGGCCGGGAATGAATAGAGCGATGCCGCCGGCAACAAGCGTTGCGAAATATATGGGCATGCGCCAGTTTGACTGTCCGGCAGCATGGGCTTCGCGACGCTGGTAATAGCTCGTTATCCAAATGTACTGCGTGGCATGTAGGACGGCAAGAATTCCGCTGCTGTAACGCGTTTGCGGCACGTGATAGGCGGAATGCAATTCGAGAAGAGTGGGTAAGACGAACCAAAGGAATTGGGTTACCGCGAGAGTGAGCGGCGCGAGCATAGCATGAACGCCATGCCTGCGGACCATGCGTTGAAAACCAAGCCAGGTGAAAATTGCGAACGCGGCGCCTAACATGAGACGCAACGGAAACGTGAATCTCTCGGGCAAGCCCAGCGAAAGAATCAGCGGATCGTTCGAGCCCCCGGTTTCAAAGCTCGCGAGCAGCATTAAATAAGACACGACGAAGGCAGCGCGCAGCCAGCGGCGCTCGGTCTGCGTGGCTTCTGCTCCGCCGCGCCTGGCGAACATCATCAGCAGGCCGTAGTTCTGACCGCTGTAATGCCACGGGCTCCAATAGATGTAGAGGGTGAACACCCAGGGGAACAAGCGCGGGGACGCATGCATCAGGATGACGGTGAGGGCGAGCAAGAACGTGATGTGCAGGGTGAAAAATTTGTACTTCTCGAAATTTTCGCGCGTGTGATAGGCGCGATAAATCGTGGCCATGAAATGCGGGTAGTTAAAAATGATTGCGAGGGCGTAGAACGCGACGGCCCAGCCGTGCGTGTGCGTTGGAGACATCCACATCGCTACGCCGAGAAGCGGAGCAGACCAGGCGCCACAACCTACGAGCAAGTCGAGCCAGGGGCTATAAATCCAGGGAGCGGATGATTTTGACCCGTTGGAAGCAGTGGAAGAGCCGACGGGGGCTCGGAGGTCGGAAGAGACTGGTTCCGTTTGTAACAAAGTGCTCAAAGCTGGTGCCTCGATTGGAATTATCGTTTTACGTCAACCACGAAGTTTACTTCGGCTCGGAGATTCCGGCGGACCGCACTGACGAGGTCATGTAGAAAGGGTAACTTCGACAAGAGGAATCGCGGTTGCCTGGCTAGATGCGTTTCGCCGCTCGTGATTTTCCCCAGATGAAAACGAAAGCGCCCGCGCCCAGCAACAAGATCGTGAGACCTAGTATTTTTGCGACGGCGAGAATTGTGTGCGGGTCGTCTTGCGCCGGGATAACCGAAAAAATAATCGTGATCAGGGTCGAAGTGAAACCAAGCACTCCGACAGCTTTTGCGACCGTGCTTCCCCCTGGAATTTGCATGATTCCCGGGGCGGGCGGCTCGCGTTGCAAGCGTATCAATGAGGCGAACACGAACAGATAAGGTATGAAATACGAAATAATTCCCATGCTTACCAGCGCTTCGTACGCGCCATAGACGCTGGTTCCAGCCTGGCTGATCAAGACCAAGATCACTGCACACCCAGCTTGGCCTAGAAGCGCGACGTAGGGCGTTCCCCACTTGGGATGGAGCCGCGCGAAAGCTCGAGGAAGATAGCGATCGAGTCCCGCGACAAAAGGAAGCCGTGCGGAAACGGCTAGCCATGCTCCCATCGCGCCAAGATTGCTGACGGTGATCAACAACGCCGAGAGGGAAACGACTGCAATTGCAACGGCGCCAGAGAGACCGATGCGTTCCACTGATTTTGCGATTGCTTGCATGATGCCCTGCAGGCCACTTACTTTGTTTGCAGGAAGCGCGATAAGCACCGCGACTGTGCCGAGAATGTAGCCGCTGGTGACGAAGGCTCCTCCGGCGAGCAATCCGCGGGGAAGGTTTTTACGCGCGTTGTGGATCTCGCCGCCGAGGAAGGATGCGGATTCCGAGCCGCCGAGAGCGAAGACTATGGTGGCCAGGAAGAGAACGTCGCGGAAATGCATGTGGGGGACGATGGTTGAGTGCGTGAAGACGGTAGCTGATCCGAGACGATGCCAGGCGATTCCGGCGATGCCAAAAAGAATTGCGATTGGCAGCCATGTTCCGATAGCGCCCAGGTTGTAGAGCCACTTACCGACGGAAAGACCCATCAGATTGAGACAGGTTGCGAGCGCGAGACCGAGAAGGGCGAAAAGCAGAAAATACGTTTTGCTGTTTAAAAACGATTGCCAGTGAGCGGGGCCTATATATAGCGCATTGCCTGCCGTGAAATAAAGGATTGCGGGATAGTAAGGAAGATTGCTGGTCCAATATGTCCAACCTGTGATGAAACCCGGAAATTCTCCGAAGGCGCGTTTCGACCAAACGTAAGGGCCGCCTTCCTGCGGATAGCGCGAAGATAGTTCCATCACGGAGAGCGCAAGCGGGAGGTAAAACGCGCACCCAGCGATCAACCAAATGACAACGGCGCTCGCTCCCACGGTTGCAGCAGTCGCGATCCAGCGGAGGCTGATACCAGTGACGATGTAAAACAATACGAGATCCCGAAAACCCATCGACCGCCGGGGACGAATTGGATTTCCGGGTTCGCTCGCTGGGGATTCCGCTGGAGTCATCGGCTTTAGGCGGACATGATGCTCCGAGAAGATTTGGAAAGCGAGAGCGTTTGCGCTGCTGGGATTTTCGCGGACTTTGGGTTGCGTCGCGTGCCAGGACTTGCATGGAGAGAGCATCTAGATTAGTATGACCGTCGGTCAGTCCATAAATCGCAGTGCGCAAATAGCAATAAATGGAGAGCGATCCCAATGACAGCTTCTGCCAATGACCTAGGGTCAAGACACAATAATTTCAGACAGCGTCGCGCAATTTTAGAGCCGCGTGTCCTTGAACGAGCAGGGAGGCCTTCGCCACCGCGTACGGAAGCAAAGCGAGCGCGCATCGTGGACGCTGCGATGCAACATTTTGCCGAACATGGATACCATGCCGCTCGAATTGAGGATCTTTCGGCGCAGTTGGGAGTAGCGAAGGGGTCCATCTTCCAGTATTTCGGCAGCAAAGGCGGACTGTTTTTAGAGGCTTACAAAAAAGCGGTGCGCTCTTTTCCGACCTACCTGGATACTCCTTCACAAATTCGCGAGAAAGGATTTTTTGAAATTCTGCGGTACTGGCTTCTGAGAACTGAACGGTTGGTTCGGGAAGATTGGATTCCGTATCGCGTGGCGCTACTGGGAAATTATGGCGTGGACCTGAGCTTGAAGCGGGAGATCAACCGGTTCCTGCAGATGGAAGATCCCTACGGCAGCACGGCGTACGTGCGGCTGGGAATCTCGCGCGGCGAAGTACGATCTGATATTGATTCGGCGCTGATCGTTTCGATTCTGGACTGGACGATGGAACGATTCCAGGATGCGCTGCTCACCGAGGAACTCGACCCCGGACTTTTTCCGCACCCGGCGGACCCGGAGAAAAACAAGGCAAGGATCGATCAATTTCTACTTGTGCTGCAGGGTGCGATCGGAGTGTGAGAAAGCGTTTGTCCGATGTTTTCGCATTTGGAGCCGGTCAAGGTAAGGGCGACAGAGTCAATTCCGCCGCGGAGAACTGGAAAGGGGAAGCTGGATGGAAAGGACGGTGAAGGAAATCCTCGCTTCGTACGACGCATCCGCGCCGCTGCCGGAAGCTCACACGATTCCTGCGCCGTGGTACACGGATGCGCGTGTCGCTGAACTCGAGCTGCAAAATGTTTTTTCGCGAGCGTGGCAGGCTGTGGGACGTGCGGACCAGGTTGAAAAGCCGGGGCAGTACGTTACTGCGAGCGTGGCGGGCGAGCCGGTGGTGGTGGTACGTAGCGGCGACAAGAAGCTGCGAGCGTTTTTCAACGTATGCCGACATCACGCGATGACGGTGATGAACGAACCTTGCGGACAGACGCCGCACCTGCGCTGTCCATATCACGGATGGACCTACAATCTCGAAGGCGAGCTGCGCGGGATGACGGAGTTTGACGGCGTCTGCAATTTTGATCGCGCGCAAAATGGACTGGTGCCGATTCGAGTAGAGACTTGGGAGAAGTTTATTTTTGTGAATCTGGATCCGCAAGCGGGATCGCTTCCGGATTTCCTGGGCGCACTCGTGGGGCTTGCGAAGCCGCTGGGCTTTGAGGGTCTGAAATTTGTGGAGCGGCGGAGCTATACGTTGGAGTGCAACTGGAAAGTTTACGTGGACAACTTTTTGGATGGCGGGTATCACGTGCCGCACATGCACAAGGGGTTGAACAGCGTTCTGGATTACACGAATTACACGATTGAGAATGTGGATCGCTGCTGCGTGCAGTCGAGCCCGGTTACGGTGGACAGCAGCTCGGAGGCC
>Ga0209330_1000133_pt1 | contig 36756 bp, 28 predicted proteins | sample JacPinW_OM2H0_O3_FD_187969 | JGI IMG/M metagenome (GOLD analysis project Ga0209330, IMG submission 187969) | Forest soil microbial communities from Algoma, Ontario, Canada - Jack Pine, Ontario site 1_JW_OM2H0_O3 (SPAdes) (version 2) | ecosystem: Environmental > Terrestrial > Soil > Boreal... | reverse complement strand
GTCGGTAGCTTCGGAATCCGAGCCCCCGGCTATCGCTCAGCCTTCTCAGTTGCGATACTCTTCCGCAAATCCTCCGCCGATCCACTCAGCAGATTCCTCAGCACGGCCACCTCCGCGGCAATGCCAGTGTGCAGCGCTGGATCTACGTCAGGAGCGAAAAGAGAGGAGTGGTTTGACGGCAGCATCGTTCCGGCAGCATCAGCTTGCGCTAACTTTACTGGGTCTGCTCCCCCAAGGCTGAAGTAGAAGCCGGGAATTCCTTGTTCAACAAAGTATGAAAAATCCTCCGAGGCGGTGATGGGCTCAGCGGTAACCACATTCTTTTTTCCCAGGGCCGACTCCAGTACTGGGCGCAGACGTTCGGCCAGCGCGGGATTGTTGTACACCACATCCGTTCCTTCATATCGGTCAACCGTGGGAGGACGCGGCGCACCCGCCGCCTCGGCCTCAGCCTTGGTGATCCGCGCAATAGCCGCGAGCACTTGCTTCCGCACCTCCGGCTTGTTGGTGCGGACGGTCAATCCCAGTTCCGCCTGGTCCGGAATAATATTGTTCTTGGTGCCAGCCTGAATGTAGCCCACGGTGACAACTGCCATTTCCTGCGGCTTCACTTCGCGCGCGGCAATGGTCTGCAGCGCCACAATGGTTCGAGCCGCGATCACGATGGGATCGATGGCCGTGTGCGGAGCTGAACCGTGCCCGCCCTTGCCATAAATCGTGATGCGCAACGAGTCCGCATTCGTGTTGTAGATTCCTGGAGTGATGCCCACCATTCCCGCGGGAAGTATGTTGCCTACGTGCAAGGCAGCGGCCACGTCGGGCTTGGGAAAGCGGGTGAGGAAGCCGTCATCGAGCATGGCCTTGGCGCCGCTGATCGTCTCTTCGTCGGGCTGGCCGATCAGTATAAGAGTTCCGTGCCATGTGTCTTTGCCGCGCGCCATGATGGCGGCCGTGCCCAGAATCGATGCCATGTGCAGATCATGCCCGCAGGCATGCATCACGGACACTTCGTGGCCGGCATCGTCTTTGGCGCGAACTTGGCTGGCGTAGGAGAGGCCCGTCTTCTCCTCCACCGGCAGCGCGTCCAGCTCGGTGCGCAACATCACGGTCGGTCCCATGCCGTTCTTCAGGACGGCAACAATCCCAGTGCCGCCGACGTGTTCTGTCACCTCATAGCCGAAGCTGCGCAACCGTCCAGCCAAGTTTGCCGCCGTTTGAGTTTCGTGCCCAGACAATTCCGGGTGTTCATGCAGATCGAGATAGAGGGCGTGCGCCTCAGGGTAGACGTTCTCGACTTCTTTCGATCTCGGAGTTTGGGCGTTGCCCGATGCCGCGAGCGATGCTAACAGCACAATCCCTACCAGTTTCATTGTCCACGGATCATAGCTGGCGGCATGAAAGCCTGCAAATGTTTCAGGCTAAACCTAATTTCGGGCTAAGCCCCCAGGCTTCGCGACGGAATTTCAGATGCAGCAACGTCGAAATTTGACTACATCGATTCGAGGTTTCACAGCAGGTGGGCGGGTGTACAATCGTCCTTAAGAAAGCACTGGTTTGCGTCCTTCGTTTGCAAGCTCGAGGTGCTATGAACGTCCACATCAGTTACCGTCTTCACAAAACTCCCGCCGTAGAAAAAGACATCCACCATCAAATAGAAAAACTGCAAAAACGGCTGCAAGTTTTCCGGCCCGAACTCATTCACCTGAAAGGCATGGTGGAAGAGGTCTCTGCGCGCGAAGGGATCAGTGTTTCGCTCAACCTGCGTCTGCCTTCGGGACAGATGGCAGCGCAAACCACGGCCACTAGCGCCGCCGCTGCCGTGAAGACCGCGTTCGAAGACCTGCTGCAACAGGTCAACAAGCACAAACAACAGCTGCGCTCGGCGCATAAGTGGACGCGCCGGCAAAAGGACGCGCCAGCCCGGAAAAATGTTTCCGTTCCTTTTGAGGACACGCTGGCCGTGGTGTTTCCCGCGACGGTGTCGGCCGAGGATGTGCGTTCCTACGTCAACGTAAATCTTCCCCGCCTCGAGCGCTTCGTGGAGCGCGAGATTTATTTCCGCGAGACTGCCGACCAGGTTGTGCGCGATTCCATCACCACAGAGGAAGTGATTGACGAAACCATCGCGGCCGCTTTGGCCGGGGACGGGGAACCGTCGGCCCGCGAAAAGCCGGAGCGGTTGGCGCTCGAACCCTGGCTGTATCGCTTGGCCCTGGACGCCATCAACGAACTCTCCCGCCCCGAGGGAACCAACGGAGGCGCCATACGCCTGGAAGAATCGGCACGCCAGCCGAATGTCAGGGCGAGTGACGAGCCCGAACTGCAATTTCATCAACCTGACGAAGCCCTCACGGAAGAAACCATCATCGCTGACGACCGTGTAGCGACGCCGGAACAGATTGTTGGCTCCGACGAGATTATGCGCCTGATTGCCTCCGCCCTGCGCGATGTAGCCCCCGACCATCGGGAGGCTTTCATCCTGCACGCCATTGAAGGCTTCGGGGTGGACGAAATCTCGATTATCACCGGCATTCCGCCCGACCGGGTGTCGAGTTCCATTACTGCCGCGCGCGATCATCTGCGCAAATCGCCCCAGTTTGTCGGCCAGTTTAAAGGGCGATTCGCCAATACACGCACCGCATAATCCAATTCCAAAAGAAGGGACTGGGAAAATCGAATGATTAGTCGCGAACAAATCCATGAATTAGCGCAATTCGAAGACCACGAGAGCTGCGCTCTCAGCTTTTACTTTCAGCCCACCTCGCCACGCAACAAGGCGCACAAGGAAGAAGCGATCCTGACCAAAGACCTGGCACGGGAAGCGTTGCGTCAATTAGAAAGCAAGCGCCTCGAGGGCAAAGGTAAGGACAAAGGTAGGGAAAAAGACCGGAGCGAGGCGGCGCGGGCGGATATCGAGCGCATCGTACGCCTCTCGCAGAATTTGCGCGGCAACGGTGTGCATGCCAAGGCGGTCTTCGCCTGTTCCGCGCAAGGCTTTTGGCGCGAGTATGATCTGCCCGCGCAGCTGAGCGGCACGCAGTTGCTCGTGGATCGGCATTTCCATCTGAAGCCTTTGGCCCACCTGCTAGGAGCGTCTCCCAGCCTGGGCGTGGTCCTGGTCGATCGTCACCGGGCTCGCCTGTTTGAGCTGCGTCTCGGCGAACTTAACGAATTGGAGGGATTCTTTCACCCCCTCTCCCGCCGTGGCCGCAGCGATGGTTTCGCCGGTTACGACGGAGGCCATGCCGAGCGCCGCGTCGCCGATGAAGCGCGCCAGCATTACAAGTTTGTCGCCGACTTCTTTAAGGACGCCTTGGAAAAAGGCATGTTTGATAAGTGGATTCTGGGCTGCCAGGAAATTCACTGGTCCCAATTCGCCCCGCAATTACATTCCTATGCTTCGCAAAAATTGTTAGGCCGGTTCTCCGCCGAGGTTGCTCATGTGAGCCGCGATGAAATTCGCACGCAAGCCGAACGGATTTTCGCCGACTGGCAACAACGCCGTTGCCGCGAAGCCCTGCATGAGACCCTCAGCCAGGCCCGCAGCAACGGGCGCGGCGTCACCGGATTGCGCCGCGTGCTGCGCTCGCTCGAAATGGGCGAAATACAGACCATGCTGATTGGCGATGACTATGTCGCGCAGGCCGTGGAGTGCACCGGCTGCGGCCACCTCGACGCGCACCTGGTAAGCTTCTGTCCCGTCTGCGGACGCGAGACTCGCGAGGTCGTCGACGTGGCCGAGGCAATATTGCCCTGGGTGATCCGCCATGACATCGAAGTTTTCTATGTAAAGGATGATCCCGAGTTCGACAACGTAGGAAATATCGCGGCCCTCTTGCGCTTCCGCTCTGCCCAGAACAACAACGTTCAGCCGATCAGTGGACCTCGCACCAAGATAACCCTCGGCCGCCAGCCCGGACTGGTGGGACGTTACCGTGGACTGGCCAGCGGCTGATTCGGCCGCTTCCAGACGCGCTCTAGCCTTTGTCATTCCTCACGGGCCCAAGCCCGGTGGGAAGGTGTCTTTGCGCTGCGCCGCTGTTTTCTTGCCATATATCGACTCAGCCAGGCAAGGTGAGGCCGGACACGCTTGCGTGATATGCTTCCCGCTTTCCTACCAGCAGGAGGAACATGACTTTCTCGCGCCGTGATTTCGTTAAGACTTCCCTTCTCGGAGCAGTCGCCGCTGGACTCGGAACGCAGGCGCAAGGAGAGGAGTCCGAGCAAGGCGCCGCGCCAGAACGCGACGCCCAATCCGGACCGCACAAGCGCCCCATCATTGTTTGCGCCAACAACGGCTACGCTTATCTCGAAAACGCATTCGCCTTTCTGAAAGGTGGGGGAGACACACTCGATGCTGCCCTCAAGGTGGTGAAAGGTCCGGAAGACGATCCCAATGACGATTCGGTCGGTCTTGGCGGACTTCCCAACGAAGAAGGCGTGGTCGAACTCGACGCCTGCTGCATGCACGGGCCGACGCGGCGCGCAGGATCGGTTGGCGGCGTGCGCAACATCAAGAATGTGTCACTGGTCTCAAAGGCCGTGATGGAACATACCGGCCACGTCATGCTGGTGGGCGAAGGCGCAGAGCGCTTCGCCGTGGCTCTCGGCTTTCCGCGCGAGAACCTGCTGACCGAACACTCGCGCAAGATCTGGCTGCTGTGGAAGGAGTTTCATTCGACCAATGACTGGTGGGGGCCGGGTCTTGCTGATCCCCACTGGCAGCCTCCCGCGAGCGGTCCGGCGAGTAAGGACAAGCCGCAGTCCGAACTCTGGCGACAGCGAATTGAAGACCTGCAGGCGCGCGCGGCCGATCTCGGCATCGAGCCGGAACGTCGACTTGCGGCTGTGCACAAAGTTTTGTTTCCGCAGACCGGAACCATCCATTGTTCAGCGCTGAATGATAAGGCGGAAATTTCCGGTTGCACCACCACCAGCGGATTGGCTTTCAAGCTTCCCGGACGCTGCGGCGATTCGCCCATCATCGGCGCCGGCTGCTACACCGATCAGGATGTGGGCTCGGCGGGCGCGACCGGCAGCGGCGAGGAAAATATCAAGGTCGCCGGCGCGCATACCATCGTTGAAAATATGCGTCATGGCATGTCGCCGCAGGAGGCCGGCCTGGACGCACTGAAGCGCATTGTCCGCAACTATAACGGGGATATGAACAAGCTGCGCCTCATGGACATGACCTATTACATTCTGCGTAAGGACGGAGCCTACGCCGGCGTTTCGTTGTGGGAAGGCTACTCGGAGGGCAATCCTCACAAGATTGCCGTCCACGATGGCAACTTGCGCGCCGAGGTGGCAGTGAGCTTGATGAAGGGATATTCGCAGGAATTTCCACCGTTCCCCGACATTCCCGAGGATCTGAAGAAAGGCTCGGTGTATCTGAAATAGCCTGGTCAGGCAGGGCGGATGAAGCCTTCGAAGAAATGTCTAAACATTTGATAATAAATGTCTTGCTGGAGGGCCTTTCGTAACCGTAAACCTGCGGTCGGCAGGGAGATCCCGTGATAGAGTTAGGTGAGAGGATCCAGGAGCCAGAATTGGCATCTAAGTCTTGTAGCAACACGGTTCTGCGAGTCGCGGATGAGAGTGAAATTCGGGTTGCTCGGCAGATCTGAGAGATGAGACAATAGAGAAGCAAGGGAGGGTCAACATGGCCACAAAGATTCCAGCAACGATCCCGGCAACCAAGATTCCCCGTCGCTAGTTCTTGCGAATTCTCTCGCGAATTCTCTCGCACTACGGGCGTACCGTACTCGTAAAGTATCTGTCAATTTCGTTAGTGCTGTACTTCTTCTCCTCTGCCAGAAGCTTTCGCAAAAGCTGCTCGGTTTCCGCGGTAATCTTCAGTTTCGCCGGAGTATCATACCAGTACTCATAGGGCCGGTTGGACTCGAAGTCGAGCACCGCGTAAAAGCCCTCCAGATACTGAATGGTTAGGGCGACGTTTCCAGTCCCGATCCACGCCTGGAACAATCTCCACGCCTGCTGCATGGAATCCTCCGCAAATTCAACGACTCCGCCTGAGACGTCCGCAAATCTCTTTTCAAAGCCCTCGTAACTGTCGATGTCTTCCAGTTGATCCATCGAGTCACGCACAGCCAAAAACAGAGGGCTGTCCTCTTCTCCGAGACAGGCCAACCGCTGGTTCTTCCAACACACGGCCGCCAGGCTTTCGCCTCTGAGATCCTTGAAGTAAAATCCCCCAATCTCGTTGCGTGTCAAAATCATCTTTCTCCCGCAAAATAAAAGATAAAAAAATGCCAGCCTGGCATTGGATTGCTTCAGACTATCGGCAAATCTCTCGGCAGCTAAGGAAAGCGGCAAGTAGAACTTGGCAGCGTAATTGTGGCTGACGGGAAGCATCTGCTTCCAGGTTTCGGCGCGTACGGCTCGCTCTTGTTCCTGAATGTGCCGTGCGGCATCGATGACCGCCTGGGTGGTCGCCGCCCGTTTCTCTCGCGAGACGTTGATGAAATTGACACATGCCGTAATTGCGGCACCTACCAGCAGAAGCAAGGCGGGAACCGCAAGGATCTTTAAGAGTTCATCCAGGCTCAACCGGCCGATCCATGACGCATCGACGACCTGATTTTCTCCAAGGCTCACGCCTTGAGACTCGAGCACTGCGACAGCTTCCTTCTCTTTGCTCACAAAATTCCAGGTCACGACCGAGGTTAGAGTTGACTGATTGTGAAGTGCCGTGGGCTTCAGATAACCCTGAACCGTAACCATCCCACCCGGAGCCAGGGAGCTCGCGATGAGGTTATGAGAAGCAAAGAAGGCTTGCGATGTTTCGCACGGCTGGGTTCGAGGCGGCAATATTGGAACCACACAAATCTGCTGGGAATCATCGAGTCTGTAACTGTCCGGAAGTTTCCAGAGGGTGATGGAGTTCACGGCGATGCCTGAACCAATTTTTCCATGCCCTTGGTTCTTGATGGTGATGAGGAACGGCAAGAGTTCGTCCTCGCGGATGACGTGGGAGGAAATGGTGGCACTCAGGGAAACCTCAGGAACAACGGCCTGTACAGGAGGAGAATCCGCTTGCGCGAGGAGACACAGCAGAAAACTTAGGAAAAGTGCGCGAGCAGGCGCGGAACTCATGCGGCCTAGGTCCTTTCATCGAAGCGCTAGGCGCTTGGTTTAGGCGAATCTTACTTTCACATCCGGACCTTTTTCAAGGTGGATGCTTTCGATGAAGCGCACCTTGCCAGTCTGCAGCGTGAGGATCACAGATGAAGTCCGAGTGCCTTCGCCGAAAAAGCGAACGCCTTTCATGAGTGCGCCATCCGTAACCCCGGTGGCGGCGAAAATAAGCTGCTTGCCAGGAGCAAGATCTTCGGCCTCATAGATACGATCCTTGTCTTTGATGCCCATGCGAGCGAGGCGCTCTTCCTGATCAGGCTTTACTACCAGGCGGCCGAGCATATATCCATTGAGGCAGCGGATGGCGGCGGCGGTGATCACGCCTTCCGGCGCGCCGCCCGATCCCATGACTGCGTGCACGCCGGTGCCGATCACGGCGGCCGCAATGCCAGCAGAAAGATCGCCATCACCGATCAGCCGGATGCGGGCGCCGGCAGCGCGAATGTCGGCAATCAGTTTTTCATGCCGCGGACGGTCGAGCACAATCACCACCAGATCCTCCACGTCGCGGTCTAATCTTCTTGCGATGTTCTTCAGATTGTCGGCGACGGGAGCGTCGAGTTCGACAGCGTTCTTGCAGGAAGGGCCAACCACAATTTTTTCCATGTAACAGTCGGGAGCGTTGAGCAAACCTCCGCGTTCGGAGGCGGCGAGCACAGTGATCGATCCGGGCGCCCCGGTAGCGCAGAGATTGGTGCCTTCCAGCGGATCGACGGCAATGTCAACCTCCGGCACTTCACCACCGTCGGGAAATTCCGCACCCACTTTTTCGCCGATGTAAAGCATGGGCGCCTCGTCGCGCTCGCCCTCGCCAATGACGATCGTCCCACGCATCGGGATGCAATCCATGGTATGGCGCATGGCCTCGGTAGCCACCTGGTCGGATAGCTTGCGTTCGCCCTGACCCATGGTTCGGGCCGAAGCGATGGCCGCCACTTCCACCACCCGCAGAAATCGCGATGCCAGATCGCTTTCAATATTCTGCCCGAAACTGCGGGCTTTCCCCTCCGGACGAGTTTGCGTAACCATGAAAAGCCTCCAGATACGGCGGCTGGGCCGCCCGTAAGAGCACCGCGCATAATGCGCCATGATGCCGGGTCCCGTCAAGACGGAGGAGGCGGTACACCAAGGCGATTGATCAGGCAGGGGGCCCGCTATCGAAGCCGGGCCTGGCTAGGTGAGCATGGCTTCTTGAGCAATCTACCCCCCTGAAAAGGCAACTGGATATGGTTGTCGACAGGGTTTCCTGGTTCCACGATATCTTCCAGGCGCCCCCTCCGAATATCAGAAGAACGATTGGAGGCCGAGGCCCTAAACCTCCCTGTCACCGGGGATGTTCAATCTTCTTCCTTCCTCAGAGTCGAGTGGCCTAGTTTCGCTACCAGTACATATCCAAAAGGTCATGGCCTTTTGTGGTATGGAATCGGTCCATCCAATGTAGTCTCTTTAGTTGCTACACGTTAGTTCGGGGACAGTTCACACCGGGTACTGGCCTTTGGCCGATTCGAGGATGAACCTCCGAAATCTACTCGAATCGTGCTCTGGAACGCAGACTGAGTTCCGTACACCCCCGAGTGCAGACTTTGGTGACGCTTTCAGGACTCGATTATGAGAAGACGAATTCTGAGATTACGCGCTGCGAAGGACTCTTGCGTAGGTGTAGGACTGCTTCTTGTGGCCCTCGCGACCATGGTTGGCTGCCAGGGGTTCAGCTCTTCTAAGCCGGCGAGTCAGCAAACCACGCAAGTTGGTACTATTCTCTTGAGCAGCGCCAGCCTCGACTTTGGCAGTGTCACCGCGGGCACGAGCAAGACTTTGACCCTTTCTGCGTCGAACACTGGCGCGGCAGCCGTGAGCATCAGCAGCGTCTCCATTTCCACTAAGTACTTCACGCTAAGTGCGCCGAGTCTTCCGGTCAGCATCGCGCCCGGTCAAAACTCAACGATCAGTCTTGTTTTTACTCCCAATGTGGCCGGCGCTTTCAGCGCCACGGTTTCGATCTCCAGTAACGCCTCCGACAGTTCGTCTACTCTTTCGCTCTCCGGCACCGGAGTGAGCAATGGTCAACTGGTGATCAACCCAACCGGCGAGACCTTTGGCAATGTCACGGTGGGGAGCCAGAGCAGCCAGACAGTTACGCTGACCAACAATACTGGATCGGCCGTCAACATCTCTCAGGCCGCGGTGAGCGGAAGCGGATTTAAGCTGAGCGGGATCGCTACGCCGCTTGCGCTGAATGCCTCGGCAAATGCAACTTTCACGATCACCTTCGCACCGGCAACTACGGGAACCTCGAGCGGCAACGTTACCATTACCTCGGACGCGGTAAATCCCTCGCTATCCATGGCGGTCTCCGGTACTGGCGTTACACCGGGAGCGCTCGGCGCCAATCCCACCAGCCTCGATTTTGGAACCGTTCAGGTGGGTAGCAACCTGCGATTGTCAGACAGTGTGACGAATACCGGTGGTTCGACCCTGACGATTTCTAGTGTTGGGATCAGCGGTACGGGTTTCGCATTGAGCGGAATTTCTACCCCGGTAACGCTCGCGCCGGCACAGAGCGCGACCTTCACGGTGACTTTCACTCCTTCCTCGGCGGCGAGCGCCAGCGGAAGCGTCGCCGTCACATCCAGCGGATCCAATCCAACTTTATCGATACCTCTCGCGGGTACGGGAACGATTGTTGCCGGACAATTAACTGCCACGCCAGCTACCTTGCCTGTAGGCAGCGTGGTCGTCGGAACCAGTGGAACAGCTTCTGGAAGTCTCAATGCGAGCGTGGCGAACGTTACCGTCACGGCCGCCAGCACCAATAACTCACGCTTCACGATTAGCGGCTTGTCGTTGCCCGCTGTCATTTCCGCCGGAAAGAGTGTCCCTTTCACCGTAACCTTCAGTCCGCAAGTTAGTGGTACAGATAGCGCGACTCTGACCTTTACCAGCAACGCTCAGCCTTCCACGGCTACGGCGGCAGCCACCGGAACAGGCACTGCAGCGCCGACACACACCGTCAGCTTGTCGTGGAGCGCCAGCACTTCGCCGAGCATTTCGGGATACAACATTTATCGCGCGATCTATCTTGGTTCCTGTGGTTCTTACTCGAGGATGAACGGATCCACGCTAATTACGCTCACGACTTACTCCGACTCTTCCGTTACCGCCGGCACGAATTATTGCTACGCCACCACCGCCGTGAATTCCAGCAGCGAAGAAAGCGGTTACTCGAACATCGTTTCCGATGTTCAAATCCCTCCCCCGTAACACACTTGCGCTTTCCGCTCGCGATCCTCACGGTGAACCACTCTTTCAGCCATTCCCGCCTTTCCCAAAGGTGAACCATTTCAGGAATCTAAAATCTGCGCCGCGACTGGAGGATTGTCCGAAAGGCCAACACCAATCTCGTCCTATCGTGACCTACACATTCTGATGGTATCGCTTCAGACTGGTTTCATGAGACTCCCTCAGTCTATTGCTCAGCCCCTTTCTAACCGCGTCTTGTTCGCGATGATTGTGGCCTTGTACGCCACGGTTTTTTCTTTTGGTGCGCAGACGACCACGCGACAATTAGCCTTCAGCCCCTCCGCTCTGCACTTTGGCAGCGTGCCCGTAGGGCAAACCCAGTCCCAGCTCATCACTTTGACCAACAGTGGCCAGACCAGCGTTACGGTCTCGGCGATGAGTCTTTTTCAAGGAACTGAATTCAGTCTGCCCCAGCTCAGTTTGCCGTTGACCCTGGCGGCCGGACAGAGCATCGAGCTTAACGTTACGTTCTCTCCGACTGCGAACGGGTGGGTGGGAGGAAATGCTACCTTCAGCAGTAGCGCATCGAACCCAAAGGTTCAGTTTGAGTTTGCCGGTACTGGCGTGACCAGTGATCCGATGGTGGCTAGTCCATCGAGCATTTCGTTCGGCCAAGTGCCCGTCGGAACGAGTTCCACTCAAAAGGTTGTGGTGACGAACAATCGTTCCTATCAGGAATCGATCTCCGGGTTCCGAACGACGGGTGGCGCATTCTCGGTGAGCGGTCCCGCTACCCCACTCACACTAGCCGCGGGTCAAAGTCTGACGTTAAGTATCACGTTCGCTCCGCAATCGGCTAGCCTCGCGGGCGGAAGCGTCTTCGTGGGTGGTCATCTGAACGTACCGTTCAGCGGTACGGGAACGGCTCCGGCTTCAGCCCAGCTGACCGTCGCCCCCTCATCGGTGAACTTCGGCAACGTGCCTGTCGGAACAACAGCGACCCAAGCGATCACTTTGAGCGCCTCCGGGGCTGCGGTGACCCTGTCGTCGGACAGCAGCAGCAATGCTCAATTTGCCCTCAATGGAACTATTTTTCCCATAACGATTCCCGCCGGCCAAAGCCTGTCGATCAATGTGGCTTTCGCTCCAAAAAGCGGTGGGGCGGCCTCTGGATCACTTTCGTTTTCGAGCAACGCATCGAATTCCCCAGCGCCCGCATCGCTTACCGGCACAGGGACTGTGACGGCCTCCCCCCAGTTGGCGGTCACACCGGCCCTGCTGAACTTCGGCGATGTGGCAGTCGGGACGACAGCCACTCAACCGGTCACCATGAGCGCTTCCGGCGCTGCCGTGACCGTGTCGTCTGCTAGCAGCAGCAATTCGCAATTCGTTCTGAACGGAGCTAGCTTTCCGTTAACTATCGCTGCCGGCCAGAGCGTATCTTTCAACGTGGCTTTTACTCCAAAGAGTAGCGGGACGGAATCTGGCTCTCTTTCACTTGCCAGCAACGCAACCAATTCGCCGGCACCGGAATCGCTGGCCGGTATTGGAACCGTGACGAACTACAGTGTCAGTCTCTGGTGGAACGCCAGCACGAACGTTGCGGGCTATAACGTCTACCGCAGCACTGCCGCCAACGGCACCTATGCCAAGGTCAATTCCAACGTAGACGCAGGTACAGCCTATACCGACAGCACAGTAGCTTCCGGCCAAACGTACTACTACGAAGCCACGGCGGTGAATTCCAGCGGGCAAGAGAGTTCGCGCTCAACGCCTCCCGTGGTGGCGGCTGTGCCCTAGTTCGGCGTTATAAGTTAACCGGAACTCAAGCGAGTCCGCATCGGAAAATTTCGGTTTCCTCTCGGAAGCATTAGGTTTATCCTTTTGCTTCCTTTTTTTATTTCGTTTTGGAAACCAGACAACGCATACCATCTTTAGAGGTCATCACCGCTCCTTTACCCGATCTCTCTCCCTGAAGTTACTTCAGTAACCTTCCTGCAGTCTGACAAGTAACTTCTCAGCATTTTTTGTGGCCCATAAGGGCCATTCTCCGGGCCCTCCATTTACGTTAGTACTAGTACAGGTGGCCACTCTTGCCGCTGACTAAAGTTATGCTGACAAAATGGCTTGGCACGATCTTCAGCCCCAGGATAGCGCTGCTCTTGGTAATTGCCGGCTGTTGCAGCCCGGCATTCGCGCAGGAAGTCTCTTACGCTCTGCTTCAGCCAGCTTCGATGGAACCGATTCCCATGACACCGACTCCGATGACGACGTCGGTTCCGACTGTAAACATCCCGGAGGCATCCAACCATCGATTTTGGGACCGTGAGAATAGCTTCCTGTTTGCGACGAGCACCGCATTCAGTGCCGCTGATTTTGTTATAACCCGGAACAACCTGCGTAACGGCGGCCAGGAACTAAACCCCGTCACTCGTTTATTCGCCGGCAGCACTACGGGCTTGGCTGTGAATTTTGCCGGGGAGAGCGTTGGCGTTATCGGACTCAGCTATTTCTTGCACAAAACCGGACATCACAAGCTCGAGCGAGCAGTCTCAATGCTGAATATCGGATCCTCGGCAGCGGCTGTGACGTTCGATCTTGCCCGTCGATAGAATCTCCCAATCAAATACCCTTCAGGGTGAAATTCCCGGTTGTTCGTCGCCACGGCGAGCCATCCATAAGAGCAAGAATATCGCCGCCAGAGCGATGAGAAAGTAGATGATCCCTCCCTGATGATGAAGTCTTCCGGTCAGGAAACTCGGATCGACGCGCGTTCCCAGCATTCCCAAGACAAAGATCCGAAGCCCATTCTTGACGACCGAGAGAGGGATCGCTACCACAATCACCAAAGCCTTCCGCCACGGTGAGCGCAAAAGCATCTGGGCAAGCACCATGGTTGTTACCACCAACATCAGGCTTGAACGGATGCTGCTGCACTCCCGGGCAACTTCAATTGTTAGGCCCGGAATGGTAATTAGCGTTCCATCCTGAGTTACCGGCATTCCCACGGCTGCGAAAAGCAGACGGGCGGATGCGGCAGAACCAGCCTGCAGCAGCCTTACGATGGGATTGAGCATGATTTCCGGCAGAGGAACGATCCAGAACAAAAAACAAAGGGGAAAGAGAGCGCGCTTAAAAGAGCGAGCGCCAAACGAGAGAATAAAGGAGCCGATCCACCATGCCACCAACGCCAGCATACGCACCGAAAGTTGCTCATCCGGACGCAGGGCAACAAGACTCAGTTTCGCCACCGCAGTCATCAGAGCAGCCGAGGCCAGCAAGATTGCCCCCAAGCTCAAACTGAATGTCGTGGATGCAACTCGCGATTTCCAATCGAGAAAGATCAACGCCACGCTGACTGGAATGATCAGCAAGATGTGTGTGTACTGATCGTCGTGGAGCGCCAGCGCAAATGAAGAGATCAGGGGACGAAACCAAATCGCCAGGGAAATCGCGAAGAGGATCGAAAACAGCAGCAGCGGCGACAGTCTGGGGACGGATGCTCGATTCGTTGTGCTCGGCACAAGGTAATGGTACGTCAGCAAATCATCCAACTGAAGAATCAATTGCGGTGAAATCCAAATCGGCAAATGATTAAGAAAAGCTCCTCCAGCCGCGTCGAACTGTAACCTATTTGTCTTTGTCCTCGGCGGGTGCTCGGCATAGTGGCGGCGAGACGCTGGACTGTGTCTTCGGCTTCCTCATTGGAATTTCAGCGTGCGCCCCTTTCGAGGCAACGCTCACAATTTTTTTCGCGCTGATCGCCAGCACTTTGTAATTGTACTTCTTGCCGTTTTCCACCAGGTCGTCGGCACAAGTTGTTTTGGGAAAGGGACGAATATTGACTCGTTGCAGCGGCTGATTCTTGCCTTGCAGGCTGCGATAAATGCAATATCCCACAACGTCAGCGTGCTTGCGATCAGAAACGCTGGCTGTCCACGAGAGAATCACTCTATGCTCCGGCTTTTCAGTGGGCATCTGCACATCGACCCCGCCGCTAAGGGGACACTCCAAAACCTGGGTGGTGGGAGAATTTATGGGGGACTTGGACTGCAGAGGCGTTCCCGGCTGCGTCCGAGTTGCCGACTCACTGGAGGCGCCTGGCGTTCGGTCACAGCCGCCATGCAATAGCACACCGGCAAGAATAAAAAGCAAGGCTAGCGAAAGCCGCGCTCCCGCACAGGATTCTATCCAATTCACCAGGCTCTGACATCGCCCTCTGGCCATAACCAAGTGTCTCACCAAATTGTTCAGGTATTCTCAAATTATCCAAACAATTCGTTCGCCCGGTTCGCACACGAGCTTCCGACAGTCTCCTCCACTCTATTCGTGAGAAAACGCCTCGTTCACGTAACGACTAAGGATCGCCGCAAGGCTTTCGAAGTGGGTCGTAACCATGTTGAGGTGACTTCCTGGCACGGTCTCGATTTCGAGTGACGCGACCAAATTAGCCCAAACGGGAACCGGATCACCCGGAAAGTACGAGTCGCTTTCACTTTTAACAAACTTTATTTTGCCAGGGTAAGGCTGCGGTCGATAATGCGCCAAAGCCAGGTAGGCGTTTTTCTGGACTTGCAGCGTTGTCCTTGCCAGCGATAAGCGAGGCGCTTCAGGAAGACGCGAGCCGCTGTAATCTTGCGCGATACGCATTCGATGTTTAAGCCCTGCAATGAAGTATGACATTGCGCCCTTGATCGGCTTCTGCCTCATTTCGGAAACGTGGCGTGTTGCCCGCTGCACACTAAGCCGCAGACGCTGGCCCGCGGACATAAAGCGGGGATGAGGGTAGGCATCGACCAGCACCAGGAGTCCAACCTTCTTCCCTGTCTCCAACAGCCGCTGGGCCATCTCGAGAGCCACCAGGCCGCCAAACGAATAGCCGATCAGGATATAAGGGCCTTCCCGTTGCACTTCGTTCAATGCGCCAAGATAGAACTGGGCCATATCCTCAATGCGGTCAAACGGTTCCTCTCTCCCATCAATGCCCTTGGCCTGAATTCCGTAGATCGGGTGGCACGTCTGAATGTGTTTCGCGAGTTGGGAAAACCGGGCGCGGCCGCCTAATCCATGGGCCATAAGAATCGGCGGCTTTACACTCCCCGCCTTCAGGCGAATGAAGGGAGAGAACCGCGGAATCGTGGCCTGCTCCAACAAAGAGGCGAGGCTCGCGATCGTCGGAGCGTGGAATATCGTGGAGCTCGGTAGCTCCCGGCCACACTCTCGCTGGATGTCTCGAAACAACAGGTCTGCGGAGTGAACATTGCCCCCGGCATCGAAGAAGTTATCATTGATGCCAATGCCAGACCGCTCGAGCACGCGCTGCCAGATCGGGATCAGCATCTCGACGGTCGTGGACGCCGTTGCAGAACCCGCGCCAGAACCTGATCCTGACGAATCAAAGAGAGCCATGGAAGACAACCTGTGCCGTGTCCCTTAATCATACGATGGGAATTGGATCCGGAGAGCTTACAGTAGGCCACAGGTTATAACCAAAGTTACCTGTCCTGCTTGTGCCTAAGGGCGTCCACTCCTCCCGTTTCTAAGCGGCCGTTGCCTGGCTATTTCATTGCTTCATCCCACTCCATGCCCCCTCGGGCGAGGAGCGCGGCACCGTCCTCCTCGAGAATCCAGCGCTGCTTCACCAGTATGTCGACCGCCTTCCCGTACCCTCTGAGATAGTTCTCGCGGCTGGGGTAGCGCTCTGCGATCGATGGACGCGGATCGCCCGTCTTCTCACGTTCGGACGCGGTCCTCGGAAACGGCAGGTAGGATCCCTCAAACGACACGCGCTGTGTGGGGGCCCCGATCGAAGGATCGCGCAGGTTCCACCCTGTATAGGTCGCCAGAGGAAGCGAAATTTCGGGCAGATGAACGCCTGCGATCTCGTTGCCATCGCGATCGACCTGCGGGACCAGAACCGGAAAAGGTTCTGCTACTCGCGGAGGCTGTTTGCTGATAACACCACGAGTCCAATCGGGCCCGAAGTCCAGCCGGTAAGCCGGGTTCGCCTCATACGGCTGGTTGACATGGGGAATGGCGGGGAATGAGTAATCCTCCATCGTCACCAGCGTGCGGTCTGCGATTTTCGGATAGGCGCTTTCCGGCGGGGCGGTGCCGCTGCGAACCCAGGCATCCATGTTCGCGACCATGGCGCGCCAGAAATACCTGATCGGCAGCGGAGTCTGGGGTTGCTGTCCACGCAGATCCCCGGTAGCCTGCGCTGGCGGAAACGGTCCCGAGAAATGCTGCAATCCTGTGAAGTAATAAACGCGGACATTCGAGGAAATCGCTGCATCACTCCGACCGTCCGCGGTCGTGTGAATCAGCGAAGCTGCCCTCCCCCAGTATTCGTAAGAGGTATTGGAAAGAAAAATCCGCGGCACCACCTTGTCTGCCACCGCGCGATCAAGCAAACCTTTCTTTTCCCCGGTGAGCAGATCTGATTCCGGTTGGTCAGTAAACGGAAAAATATCCGTTGGAAAGAAGATGGAAGAGGTAGGCTGCGCATCGCGCGAGGGCTGGGCAAAACGCAAGTTGAAGCTGCCCCGACCGGCTCCGGCGACGTGCGCCAACACGCCGTCCAAGGCCATCCTCCCTTCTTCGTCCGCATTGAATCCCTGATAGAGGAAATCCCGCAGAAAACGACCGTTCTGCGAGATGCCTTCCCCGTACACTCGCACGGCAGGAACGATTGCGTCCGGAGCATGCTTGGCGTAAGCGACGAAGTCGCGCACCGCCGCAAAACCCAATCCGGCAACCACCGGATCGCGGACCACATAAATGTATTCGTAGATCTTTCCCGGCTGAAAACTTCCATTGAGATGGATGTACCGGTCGCTCTTTTCGATCCTACCGTCAACCGTGTGCGCGAACTGCCACTCCGATTGCGGGATCAGTGTGCGCTTCCCTTCCCGTGTATCGCGCACGGTGAGCACATTCCGCGGATCCTCTGGATCGGCCACAGGATACTCGCTGCCGCCGATGATGCCGAGGATGAGATGGCCAAGCGGAATCTCTGCCATAACTTTCGAAGGCATCAGGTCGCCGCGCAGCAAGCCATGGATCGTCTGTCCATTTTCTTTGGCGATGGGCGCGTACAAACGCAATGCGTCTTCGCCAGTGGCATCCCATTGCCATCCCAGCGAAACAATGCTGTAACCGTGGCGCAGCAGCCATGCATCACCGGCATCGCTGGCAGCGTTCCAGTCTCCCCCATCGATCAGGCCAACTATGCGTCCGCGGCCGCGGTTTGGGTTCTCCAGCAACAGCGAACCGTTGCCCTTGCCGGGATCTTTTGGGCGCAGCGCCATGAAATCAGCGGAAAACTCGACCTCACCATTTTTGAGGTTTACCGCGTTCTCCAGGTCGACGATGCCCCGATTATGAGGATTCGCGATTGCCGATGAGAAGAAGACACGCCCAGTGATGCGCTCATAGCCGCCAACGCTGCCGAATGGTTTACCCTGCAAAACATCCTGTCGCGAGGCGATCTCCACCCGAATAACCCGGGCGTTGAGCACTAAGGCATTAGAGCTAAACATCAAAAAGACAAACCAGCAAAGAAACCACTCACGAGGCCGCATGCGCGGAAGAATAGCAGATCAGGGAGCGCGCAAGGTTCAGGGCTGGAGCGTCGCGCGCGTCTGCAACGGTTACGGTCGCGAGGATGATATCTTTAAACTGTTATCAGTTTTAAAGGAGCCAATGAAGAGCTGCCGCCAATTCTATATCGATGGGAAATGGGTCGACCCGGCCGAAGTCCGCGACTTCACGGTCATCAGCCCCGCAAGTGAAGAAGCAATCGCGACTATCTCGCTTGGCAGCGCCACGGACGTCGACCGAGCGGTTGCAGCCGCCAAACGCGCCTTCGAGTCGTATTCTGAGACAAGTCCGGATGAGCGCTTAAGAATTCTGCGACGCATCATCGAGGTCTATCAGTCAAAGCTAGAGCAGATGGCCGAGACCATTTCGCAAGAGATGGGCTCTCCCCTATCCCTAGCCCGCAAGGCGCAAGCTCCGGCAGGACTCGCCCACTTGATGGAAATCGTGCGAGTGCTGGAACACTTCAAGTTCGAAGAAGCCAAGGGCTCGACGGTCATGCGAAAAGAGCCTATCGGAGTGTGTGGACTTATCACCCCGTGGAACTGGCCGATGAATCAGATCACGACCAAGGTGGCGCCGGCACTCGCAGCGGGGTGCACGATGGTTCTCAAGCCTAGTGAAGTTGCGCCTTTGTCCGCTTATTTGTTTACGCAAATCCTCGAGGAGGCTGCAGTCCCGGCCGGTGTTTTCAACATGGTGAATGGGGATGGCCCCACGGTTGGCGCCGCCATCGCATCTCACCCTGACGTGGCTATGGTCTCGTTTACGGGGTCAACGCGGGCCGGTGTGGCAGTTGCGGTAGCGGCTGCACCCACGGTGAAGCGGGTCACGCAGGAACTCGGGGGCAAGTCTGCGAACATCATTCTGGATGATGCCGACTTCGAGAAGGCGGTCCAACTAGGGGTACAGGAATGCTTCCGCAACAGTGGCCAATCCTGCAACGCTCCGACGCGCATGCTCGTTCCCCGCTTCCGAATGGACGATGCAGTGGTCGCGGCGAAGAAGGCAGCCGCCACTACCAGAGTTGGGGATCCATCTTCAGAAGACACCAACCTCGGACCGTTGGCCAGCAAGGCTCAGTTTGAAAAGGTACAGCGGCTGATCAACCAGGGCATTACCGAGGGCGCAACCTTGCTTGCCGGTGGACTCGGACGCCCCGACGGCATCGACAAAGGCTACTTCGTGAAGCCCACGGTGTTCGGCGATGTGAGCAATGATATGACCATCGCGCGTGAAGAGATCTTCGGACCTGTTCTCTGCATCATTCCGTATCAGGACGAAAATGATGCAGTCCGAATCGCGAACGATACGCCCTATGGCTTGTCGGCTTTTGTGACCTCAGGGAACCGGGAACGGGCACGCTCGGTGGCGAAGCGCATTCGATCAGGAAATGTCCACATCAACAGTGCCCGAATCGACTTTGGCAGCTGTTTTGGAGGCTACAAACAGTCGGGTAACGGCCGAGAGTGGGGCGAAGCAGGGCTCGAAGAATTCCTTGAACTGAAAGCCATTTTCGGTTATGAATCGAACAGATAAGGTTGAAGTCGAGAACTTGTAAGAGGTAACAGGGAGGATTCGATTGCCGCTCGGAACCGGCTGGTCAAAGACGTGGACATTCTTCGAGGGCAGTTGGCAGGAGGGGAATATTGGGATCATGGGTCCCCGCACCCACGCCGCCTGGCTTTGTTCGATGGTATTCGACGGCGCCCGTGCATTTGAAGGGGTCACGCCCGATCTTGATCTGCACTGCGCACGCGTCAATGATTCCGCAAAAAAGCTCTTCCTCAAGCCGACGGTCACCCCTGAGGAATGGATAAGGCTGGCGCGGGAAGGAATAGCCAAGTTCGATAAGGACGCAGCGCTCTACATCCGACCGATGTATTGGGCGGACAAAGAAGGACCGTGGGTTCAGGCTCATGATCCCACATCCACGCAGTGGTGCCTCTCAATTTATGAGGCGCCGATGCGCGTGCCGAAAGGCTTCTCGATCACCTTGTCACCCTATCGCCGGCCAACCATTGAGACCATGCCGGTTGATGCCAAGGCGGGGTGCCTTTATCCGAACAATTCCCGTTCTCTTTTCGAGGCCCATGACAGGGGCTTCGACAATGCGATCGTGTGCGACATGTTGGGCAACGTGGCCGAGCTGGCCACGTCGAATGTTTTCATGGCAAAAGATGGCGTGGTGTTTACTCCCATCGCGAATGGAACATTTCTCGCGGGCATTACCAGACAAAGGGTGATCGGACTCCTGCGAAAGGCCGGCGTATCGGTCATTGAGAAGACTCTCACCTACCAGGATTTTGAGAAGGCAGACGAGATTTTTGCGACGGGAAATTATTCCAAAGTTGTTCCGGCAACCCGCATCAGCGATCGCACTCTTCCCTTCGGTCCGATCTACACCAAGGCTCGAGAACTCTACTGGGCCTTCGCACATTCGTGAGCGCGGAATCCAGGTCAAAACTTTCGGATTGAATGGATGCGATTCTGTGTTTTCCCGGGCCTATTTCAGCGGGCGAAAACCTATTTTGGCGAGCAGATCCCGAAAGCCAGGTTCATTGTGAAGGGTTTCCAGGTAGGGATCGAATGTGATATTGCCAACGTCATCATCGTGTTTGGCGTAGGCGGCTTCGAGATATTTCACCGCTTCCGGCTTGTTGCCTAACAGAGCGCTGGTTTCCGCCAGATCCACCGGCGAAACCTGCCCCAGGCCGTAGTACTTTTCTTGCTCGCGCAGTTGTTCCCGAAACATGCCCTTAGTGCCACCCGACGAGAATCCCTTGGCAGCGGCTTCGGCAATGGAGAGCGCCGCATCGTCGTGCCTGAGAAGAGCCTCTTGCTTCATTTCCGCCAGGTAGTCGGGATAGTCGCCGCTGTCCAGATACGCCATTCTCAGATAGCGATGTGGCGACATAAATCCTGGTTCGGCGGTCTCCATCTGTTTGAGAAGGGAGAGCGCTTCATCGCGGCGGCCGGCGCTCCATAGAATGCGGCCTTTGTCTGCCAGAATGGATTTTGAGGCCGGGTCCAGGGCTTGGGCATGCTCAATCTCTGCTATCGATTCCGGGTATCGAGCCAGGTTGACCAGAGTCGTGGCGTACCAGTGGTAGGCAACGCTGTTTTTCGGATCAAGCTCGATGGCGCGGCGGAATTCACGGTCGGCCGCATCTGCGTCCAACATCCAGTTGAAAGAGACAAACGCGAGCGACGCGTGCGCCTCCGACGACTGGTCGTCGAGTTCAAGTGCCTTCTTAGCGGCGGCCAACGCACGCGGGTAAGCCTCGTTCGCCGGCATCACTGAGTATTCGCGGAGCAGGTTATAGCAATCTGCCAGGCCAACGTAGGCTGGGGCGTAGCTGGGATCGTGAACAATGGCCTGCGTAAACGAGTCCAGCGCTTTGTTCAAACTGTCTATCGTGCGCTGATTCCAGTAAAAGCGGCCCTTCAGGTAAAAGTCTTCGGCCTCGGGGTTGGCGGGGTGGCGAGCTGAGCTCAGGTTCAACCGAGATACAGCCGCATGCGTTCCTGCTCTTGCGTTTTCTGCACGACGACTTACAAAAATGCCCAGCAAGAAAACCATTGCCAGCACGGGCAGGGCGAAAAGCCATTTCCGCCGCGCTCGGAAAAACGATTTCCCGGGGGGGACCAGCTCGGCATCCTGTAAGGCCTCCACCCCGAAGCTCGGCGGCTCTGGACTCGGTGGTTCGGAATAGTAGGTGGGCGCGATCCAGCGGTACCCTCGGCGCTCCACGGTTTCAACAAAGATGGGGTTGCTGGCGGAGTCTCCCAGTGCGTCCCGGAGCCGGTTGATGGCGCTGCTGATGCCGTGGTCGAAATCCACAAACACGCCGCCAGGCCATAGCGCTTGCCGGAATTCCTCCCGCGTAAACACATGATTCGGGCGGCTGAGCAGAAGCTTCAGCGCGCGGAAGGGGAGCTCCTGGATTTTGATCCTCACGCCATTCTTGCGCAATTGCCCGGTGCGCACGTCAGCGTCAAACACGCCAAAGCAAATGACGGATTGAGAAGACGGAGTCGTATCCATGGGCATATTTCGGCCTTGGCAAGGGAGGAATTTCAGTCTAGCACGGAGAAGATTCCGCCGAACATGACCCGCTTGTGCCACATCCTACATCGAAAAATCGCGTGAGAATAGTTTGTATCTATAGGTTGATAAACGATTTGTGGCGTGAACTACGTTACAGCGAGGCGTGAGCAGCTGGAGGATTGACAAGGCACGATCCCGCTGCGAAATTGGCCGCGTGCTCGAAGTTACCGAAGCCCTTGCCGAACGGGGTAAGGTCTCGGGCGCAGGTTCCTCCCCAACCCAAGCGAATTTCAGAATCTCAGGAGAAGGTTCTCCATGAATCGTAATCATCGACATCTTCAAGCTCATCCAGTTGCAACCAAGAGCGCGGCAGCAGTCGCGCTTTCATTCCTCACCCTCTTGTTCCTCTTCGTCGCGGCCGCGATTCCGGCACAGGCGCAAACTCCCACCGTGATTCATGACTTCGCAAACGGCACGACCGACGCCTGCGCTCCCCAGGGCAACATCGTGCAGGGGCGCGATGGCGATATGTACGGAGTGGGTGTCGATGGCGGCTTCAAAGGCTGCGGAGCCGACGGCTACGGCGCTGTCTACAAGATTTCGCCGTCGGGAGTCGAGAGCATCTTCTTCAACTTCCCCGCCGGCTGGGATAACTGTGCCTCCGGGCTAACGCTCGGCAGTGACGGCAATTTCTATGGCGCTTGCGTATTTGGTAATCCGGCGACCGGACACGGCAGCCTCTATCGGCTGACGCCGAGCGGCGTGTTTACCGATCTGCACGACTTCACGGTCAGCGAAGCCGGTCCGCAATTTCCGCCGATCCAAGCTAGCGACGGGAACTTTTATGGCGTGCTTAGCTACAACTCTGGTGCGGTTCCCGGCAGTGTTTACAAGTTCACTCCAGCGGGGGTGTTTACAACCATCCACACTTTTGGAGGAGGGGACGCGAGCCCGGCATCGAACCTGTTCCAGGCCAGCGACGGCAATCTTTACGGGACAGTGTCTGATTGCTCGCTCACAGGAAACCGGGGTTGTGTATACAGGATTGGCATCGGAGGCGCCTACAAACTGATCTATGGATTTGTGGACGCCACCGGTTGGGGGCCATGTACCGGCGTGATTCAGGGTAAGAACGGCGATCTCTATGGAGCTACCGTCTTCGGAGCGTCAACTGGGGATCAGGGAGCCATTTACAAATTGACCACTGGCGGAGTGTTCACTGAACTGCACGCTTTCGACTCCACGACCGACGGCGACTGCAACACAGGTGCTTTGCCTTCGGTGAATCTGCTGCAAGTGACTGACGGAAACTTCTACGGGGTTAACTTGGGCGGGGGTATCGGCAACGGAGGAAGCATCTATAAAGTGACTTCCGCCGACGTTTTCTCCACCTTCCTGTTCCCATCTACCGACGTTGACGGGGTTCAGCCCAATTCCACGCCGATTCAGCATACGAACGGGCTGGTATACGGGACTGCCACATCTGGCGGGGGTACCCTCAATTGCTGCCAAGGGAGCTTCTTCCGCGTAGCTACCGGCGATGCGCCGTTTGTGAATCTGGAACCGACCGAGAAGACCGGCAACGTGGGCGCGAGCGTGGGCATGTTCGGCCAGGGATTCAGCAGCGCGTCCGTAGTGAAGTTTGGCGGTGTGGCGGCTAAATCCAAGACGCTGACCGGCACGACCTATCTTACCGCGGTCGTTCCTGCGGGAGCACACACGGGTACAGTTACGGTGACCACGGGCACGACTACGCTGACGAGTCCACAAACGTATAAGGTGAAGCCGAAGATTACGAGCTTAACGCCATCCAGCGGCCCTCCGGCAAGCTTAGTGACATTGCACGGCACCGGTCTGATTCAGGCCACCACCGTGAAGTTCGGCACCGTGAAGGCCGCAAGGTTCACTGTGGTTTCGGACGTGGAGGTAACAGCCGATGTGCCATCAGGATTGGCCGCGGGTGCTGTGGTGATTTCGATCACCACACCTGGAGGAACGGCGGGCAGTCTAACGAAGTTTACAGTGCAGTAGTAAAACGCCTGAGCAGTTGGCTTGCGGGGTGTGACCTCGGCGACTGAAATTGATCACCAATGGTCGCCATCCGGAACTTGTGAGCGGCAGCCGGCCTGTCAGCTGCTGCAGCTTCGTGTACTCGGCTTTAGCTTTTTTCAGGATGGGGATATCGGGGGACGTCTTTTCATCGGGCGAGGAAATCTTTGTACGCCGCGAGCGCGCTGACGCAGTCGGCGTAGGCATCCGGCCGCTGCAACTTCGTCGACTGCAAGGTATTGGCGCGAGCCACTCCCAGATGAGCCGATGCTCACGTCCAGCACTTCCATACGATGCCGCCGTGGTCGAGAATCTTCTGAAACTCGACGACGGCGGCGCTGCCCTGACCCGCTGCGAGATACGCCCTGCCGCATACACACACCTGGTAGAGGCAGGACATATTGGTAACGAACGAAATTTGCCCTAGTTCGATAGGAGAGGGAGGCCTCAGCGGACAAGGGTCACGATATGGATGCTCCAAACAAGCTCCTCAGGAAACATCAATCAGGTTGAGCCGGGAGCTTGCAAAGAATCTCGGCAATCCGCTCTCCGGCATGGCCATCCCAAAGCGGTGGGATGACACCGGACTTGGTTTTGCCTTCAAGAATTTTGGTCAGCTCGCTGCGCAGATTGTTTGCGTCTTGACCGACCAATACATTTGTGCCGAGGTCAACCGTGATCGGCCGCTCGGTGTTCTTGCGCAGTGTGAGGCAAGGCACTCCCAAGTAGGTTGTTTCCTCCTGAATGCCACCCGAATCAGTGATAACGACTTTGGAGCCGCGCTGCAAGGCTAAAAACTCGATGTAGGGCAGCGGTTCCAACAAGTGAAGGTTCGGAGCGTTCATGCCCAGCGAGGCCATGCGTTGGCGAGTCCTCGGGTGAACCGGGAAGATAACGTGGAGGTGCGTGCTCACCTCAAGTAGGGCATCGAGAATACCTTTCAAAGTGGCACTGTCGTCGACGTTGGAGGGTCGATGCAGGGTCACGAGTGCATATTGATCAGGTAAGCCATCTTTGGGAGACGCGATGGCAGAAGGGAGAAGTCGGATCAGAGAATCAATCATTACGTTTCCGACGAGGTGGATTTTCCTGACTTCCACGCCTTCGGCTCGGAGGTTCTGATCTCCATCTGCCGAGGGAGTGAACAAAAGGTCCGCGAGACGGTCGGTTACGATCCGGTTGACCTCTTCAGGCATGCTTCGATCGAACGAACGCAAACCCGCTTCGATATGAGCGATTCGGATCAGCAGTTTTGAACACACCAAGGCCGCAGCCACGGTTGAATTCACATCCCCGTAAACTAGGACAATGTCTGGCTTGCGCTCCAACAAAACTGGTTCGATGCGGCTCATGATTTCAGCCGTTTGACGTGCATGGCTTCCCGAACCGACATCCAGGTTCACATCGGGCGCTGGAAAATCAAGCTGTGAGAAGAAAACGTCCGACATGTTCGAATCATAGTGCTGGCCAGTGTGGACCAAGCTCTGGCGGACGTCACGGTGGTCGTTAAGTGCACGCATCACTGGCGCAGCCTTCATGAAATTTGGCCTCGCGCCCACTACGTGAAGAAAATGCATGGATTCCCTGCCCGCTGCGGTTCAGAATATCGCGAATGTTATCGGAGAAGACAAAATGAGCCGCTAGAAAACTATAACAACGGGTTAATCCGACGAGAATGGTCCCCGGCTTTTCGGAACAGACAGGCCAGCCCGTGACTTGAGTTCGTGTGTATCCTAGCTCAGGCTACGCATGTTTCATCCCATTCGTAGCTACGAATAAATCTTTTGCATTTTCCCGGGACCCTGACAACTTGCCGATCGAGACCTACGAACGGTAAATCGATTTTGCTACGCAAGACCTTTGCTTGACGTAGATTCGCAGACGAAAAGAAGGCAGGCTGAAGAGTGTGATTTGAACTCTGGATATGATAGTCAAACGATTGCAAGCCACGCCGAAGAAGAAAAGACTTGGAATCCTCTGCGGTATAACGGTCACCGCTATGCTTGCCGCCACGCTGTGGCCTTTCAATCCTTTTCCCCGGAATGAAGTGCGTTGGCTGACAGAAGCGAATGGGATCAGTTTTGGCAATGCTGGCCTTGTGATAAGCGAGGAACCTTTGCGGACTGAAGAGAACCTGACCCAACAATCCTGCACTCTGGAGCTTCTGCTCAGGCCGGCTGCCGTGAAATCCTTGTATACGATATTGAGCTTCTATACACCGAAGCATCCTGAACAGTTTCTCCTACGACAGTGGACGGATGGCTTACTGATTTCGCACGACTTCGCGGACGACAGAAGCAAGATAAAGAGAAAGAAGATCGATGTCGATCATGCCTTCGAGGCCGGCAAGACCCTCCTGCTTACGATAGTGTCCGGGCCGAACGGAACAGTAGTCTACAAGAATGGGCGGCCGGCGAAGGCTTTTCGTACCTTCACCGTTCTGCCAAAAGAACTATCCGGGCAGATTGTGATGGGGACCTCGCCCGTAGAATATCAGCCTTGGCTGGGGGAGATTCGTGGCTTGGCTCTCTATTCAAACGGACTTACTCCCGCGCAGGTCTTCGAGCACTACAAGGCTTGGACTGACGGACCGGGAGTCGATCCTTCGGAACCCGACACTGTTGCCCTCTACCGCTTCACGGAGGGGGCGGGTAATAGACTTCACAATACCGCAAACGCCGGACCGGATCTCGAGATACCGAAAAACTTCACGGTCCCTCACAAAACTGTCTTGGCGTCTCCGGAAAAAGAATTCCACCCAACCTGGGAATATGTGAAGGATATCGTGCTGAATGTGGCGGGATTCCTGCCCCTAGGTTTCGTTGTTTGTGCCTATTTGGTTTTGGGCCGAAGCCGTTGCAAGGCAATGGTTCTTACGATTTTCGCCGCGGGAATGCTCAGTATGGCGATTGAGGTTCTGCAAGCCTATATACCGCGACGTGTCTCTGGCACGACGGATATCATCACGAACACGCTGGGTGCCACCCTTGGGGCTGCGCTCGCGCGACCCGGCGCAGTTCGCCGCTTCTTGGGAGTGTTGGGCAGGGACACAGTCTCTTAGTGACGGGAATCACGTCTGCTGAAATGCGGTTGTCTAATCTTTGCCAGTATGAGAAATTATGTACGTGGCCGGGGGTGTACCATCCCCGTCACACAGACGGTCGGCGATCTCCCCGCAGTTCTCGCCCGAATCGCAACGAGGAACAGCACAATGAAGGTCTGCTTGAGGCTAGGATGCGTGTTGGCAATGTGCCTTGCGGCAGGGGTGCTGACCGGGTGCTCGCACGCTCAGAAAACGGGAACCACCTCTTGGGACCCCAAGGCCGCAGCCGCCTACCTCGATCAAAGAGAAGTCTCCTGGATGGGATGGCCTGGATCGGCTCGCGACCACGAGACCTTCTGCGTTTCGTGTCATACAGGCCTGCCCTATGCCCTCTCGCGGCCTGTGCTCCGCAGGGCACTCGCCGAACCAGGTCCGTCAATCAATGAACGCAAGCTTATTGAAAATATCAACAAGCGTGTGCGCCTATGGAACGAGGTAGAGCCGTTTTATAGCGATAAGGGGTATGACAGCGGCAAGACCGCCGAGTCTCGTGGGACCGAAGCCGTTCTCAACGCATTGATCCTGGCGCGCTATGACGCTCAGAACGGGCATCTCGAGGATTCTACGCGGAGTGCATTCAATAACATGTGGGCGCTGCAGCAGGCGGGTGGCCGTGGCCAAGGGGCTTGGTCGTGGCTTCAGTTCGGTTTGGAACCGTGGGAAGCGAAAGATTCGCAATATTATGGCGCCGCTCTTGCGGCGATTGCCGTGGGAACCGCTCCCGAGGACTATCGTCTAACCCCAGAGATCCAACCGAAACTTAGCCTGCTGCGCGACTATCTTAACCGCGAATATGCGACCCAATCCACGATGAATCGTGTGGTTCTTCTGTGGGCTTCCGCTAAACTGCCCGAACTCATCGACTCGGAGCGGCGGCAGTCGATCATCGCGCAAGTCAGAGGCGCGCAACAGTCCGATGGAGGGTGGAGGCTGTCGTCATTGGCCTGGCCGAACGGTTGGAGCTTACACTCGCTCGCTCGTATGGGGCTGCGAGCAGACTGGACACGTCAGGAAGGGCAAAGTGATGGTTATGCGACAGGTTTAATCACATTCGCTCTGCAACAGACTGGGATGTCGGCGGCAGACCCCATGATGAAGCAGGGCCTGCTTTGGCTCAGAAGTAACCAGAACAAGGAAGATGGCTCTTGGCCTTCCTCCTCGATAAATGAACGTCGCAAAGCATCTTCCAACGTCGGGCATTTCATGAGAGATGCTGCCACAGGTTATGCCGTGCTTGCTTTGAGCGACAACAGCGGGGCGACGAGCCAGGGCTCTGTAGCAGAAAATCGTTCTGTCGAAAACTCTGACCGTGTTATCCGAAACTGGTAGAGGAGATAAGCCGCAGAGCGGGGAACTTTGAGCAACGTAACGCCTCAAAGTCTTGCGTATTTAATGAACTGAGTGATCATGGCAGGAGTATCCGGCAGTATCGTTGGCTCGTCTTTCTCCAGTGCAAAGGCGCATTATCCTGGGATCAAAATACGGGAATTGTCCTAACGCCATGCCGGTCAATCGGATCAACGACCCTCCGCTGCAGTCTGCCCTACTCTACCCCCAGACCGGGGAACTCCACTGGTCGTTCGCGCATTCATGACGATGACCCCTGCAGTAGAGCTTCTGATTCCCATTTGGCAGAGAGTGCTGCAGCGCTCGTCCATTCGTGTGAACGATAATTTTCTCGATCTGGGGGGCAATCCTGCGTCCGCCGCTGAGTTATTTGGCGAGATCGCTGAGGTCTCCGGCCGTCATCTTTCTCCGGTGCTGGTTTACTCTGTACCGACCATCGAGGCTCTCGCAGCAGCGCTGGAGCAGCCCGACCAACCGCGCGTTCCGCCGCTCTTATTGCTCAAGGCCGGAACCGAGCCTCCGCCCATTTTCATCGCCCACGGCCTGGGCGACACCGTGCTCGATCTTTTCCAGTTGGTGGAAAAGATCGAATCCGCACATCCGATATACGGGATGCAGGCCAGAGGCATTGACGGCGTAGACGAACCGTTGACGTCGGTGGAGGCGATGGCACAGTTCCATCTCGAAGCGATCAAGCAGTTGCAGCCGCACGGCCCATATTTCCTGATCGGCTATTCACTTGGAGGCCTGGTTGCGTTGGAGATAGCGCAACGTTTAGCTGCCGGAGGAGAAAAGATCGCGCTGTTAGCCCTCGTGGAGTCTTACCCGCACAGAAATCAACTCGGTCTTGTCCAGCGTATGCTGGTGTCGCTTCGACTGGCAAAACGTCAAGCACGGTTACTCAGTGCGTCAGCTTTCGGCAGAACCCGATCAGAAATTTCCGAACCCTTTGGTGGGAAGGCATCTCAATCCAGCGACTACGAACGGCTGATGAGAGATGTGATGAAGCGGATGCGGAATTCTGCTCATATGGCATTGAAGCGTTATCGTCCCCAGTTCTATCGAGGAGAGATGAGGTTTGTGCGCGCCGAGATCGTCACGCTATTCCCCGACGACCCGGTCGCGGTGTGGTCGCACCTCGCAGAGCAATTCGAGATCGAGACGATACCAGGGGATCACTGGAGTGTGCTCACTACGGGGTTCGATAAATTGGGATCAACCCTTACTGATTATCTCCGCGAAGCCTCGGCCTAAACTGAGTTGAAGCAGCGAAAGCAAAATTCCTCTTGTCAAATTTGTCAAATACGGTCGTCTTGTCGCTGCTTCGCAGATCTCCAACGAGTCACAAAGATCGAACACAGTGTCTCAGAGAGCGAAAAATTCCGACTTTCGACCGTCACTACAATTAAACCCAGCAAATATAGTTATAGACAAGTGTCATGTTCGATGGGACTATTCTAACTTGGGTTCAGGACATCCGCGGCGCTGGGACTCTAACTCTAACGCGCCATACCTCTCAGTAGGCTTGCGCACACACTGGCTTTTGGATATTCGCGAGAGGAAAAGGCAGCTCGAAAGCAGCGGCTGCCCGTTGTTACTCCTCTAAGCATAACGCTCAAACCTTCTCTTGCTGGTGTGAGTTATAAGCGATTAACTACCGAGATGAGATATTGCGGACATCCCGGCAGCGCGGTCGGGGCTCAGGCGTCGGCACCGCGTACACCGAGGCGCACGCCGTTCCGTATATATTCCGACCAGGGCCAATATAAAATGGCGCGCAGACTCCGGTTGGCACGTCGGTGCAGCTGAAAAGCCATGATTGTCCACTTATAACCGGCGGTGGGGGGCTTGATAAAGACTTGAATAACAAGTCTATCTCGGCAACTGGGCTAAAAAATCCGACATAACCTTGCGAAGAGACATTACCTAGGGAAAATGTTCCGAGAGGCCCGAACGAAGTCACTACCGGTGTGCCAACAACCGTTGGAAAATCGAACTCAAGTTGTGAGTAGTCAAGCTCAAAGGAATAGTTGATCGACTGTCCGACATTGGGATGTGAGCTGTTTCCAGGCACGGCAAGCGTTCCGATGACTTCATATACTATCGGCATTTCGTTTCCGCCTTTCCATTGGGCCCGAAGGCTTGTCCCCTTTGCTTGAAATTCCAAGTTAGACTTCGCTTTGTCTCAGACCTGTCGTTGTTCTCGATGACGACGCCCCCAACCTCACCGGAGGTCTTCATGGGACCCCGGATCCTATGCGAAGATCTGGTTGCCTGAAATCGTTAGCCCGGTACAAACCGCGAAACCACGGATGCCAAACTCTCCGGTGGATCCGCAAGCAACAGTGTTGCCCGACACCGTTCCTTACACAGGTCTCGGGACATACACGTACACTGGTTGCGCCGCTCGCCGGAAACGGACGTGCCAGTGTCTCAGTAGCGCCGCTGCGCCACCCCGTCGGCCTGTGGTTCGCCTAAAAAAACCTCGGAGTTAACAGGTAACCGTGCGTTTTTCCGTTTCGGGTTCCTAACCCCACAATTTGGCCCCAGATGTTGATTCCAGTTGCCGAGTTAAGCGCCCATCCGGAACTGGCTGAGATCAGAGTGTTAAGATCCTGCATTCCATTCCTTTCAGACCAGATGAATGGATGCCCAACAACTCCGATCGGAGAGTCTCCAAACAACCCCGAACCTGCAGTTCCCGCCGCCTCCTGAAAAACAAGCGTGTTACCTGAAGAGCCGATAACCTGTCCAAAGAAATTTATGTTTGACGCGCTGCTAAATATATCGCCCGGCAGAGTCCCCAAATCGAGTATTTCTCCACTGGCTTTCCACAGTACTGCATGCATCGGGCAGCCCGTAATGTCGCCCGGTCCAAAGGACCAGCAAGCGTCGTCCGATACGAGGGAGGTGGTGGACCAGCCGACAATCTGTCCTAAGTCATTCACACCATTCGCCGAGCTGCTGAAGTAATCCAAACCCGCTGCACCACCTAACCATTCTAGATCCGTTGCAACGCCATTCTTCCACGACGTCGCATGCCCCGAATAAGGAGAGCTGTCACTTTGGCCGACTATTTGGCCGGTATTGCTAACTCTACTGGCGAACGTGGGTGGCCAACTCCCCCCAAATAAATCCATTCCCGCAGCACTTGTTCGCACGAGGCCGTACTGATACTCGGGGCCAAAAATAGAGGTGTATCCAACTACCTGACCGAGGTCATTGATGCTCGCGCCATAGAACGGAATGGCGCACCAATCCAGAACAAAATTTGGGTTTGGCACCTCGACCGCACCCAAGCCCTTCATGCCCTTCCCCGGTGTCCAAACGAAGGGCTGAGTTAGATCACTACATTCCTGGTTGGGGGGCGGAGATGGGTATAACGGAGGCTGGCCGAGTCCGTTGCTGATCACCGTGCCGGGCCCATCAGCAGTGCCTGTTACAACCCCAAGATCATTTATGCCTGAAGCATAACTGAATGTGCCGCCAGTCAATCTGCCCAAGCCCTTCCGGCCTGCAAATTGCGTCCAGACGAAAGCCTGTCCATTGAGGTTACCGGCGACCTGACCCCAGATGTTAATAGCTGTCGGAGCGAGTGGTCCCAAGTCAGAGATGGTGTAAACCTGTGCGCTAGCGATAGGCACAAGCAGCAAGACAAAGGCGAACAGGATTCGTTCCTTCATGGTGTCCTCCACGCGTGAGTAGGTTGTTGGGAGCCTGCCTCAAACAGATGCGGGGGGGGCTGCTCTGCTGGGAAAGTAGTGCGCAAAAGTCTGCGCAGAAACTGCAAGATAGTAACTGCCGTCGAGACTGTCTGTCAAGTGAATTGGCGCATTTGTTTTCGTCTAAGGTTCGGTGCGGTTAACAAATGTAACTTCACACGCCTTTATCATCACCCAAGAACATCGATTTACTGTTGAGCCCGCATTTAATGACAATCCCCGATTTGCTGAGGTTGAAGGGCGGCGGATCTCTTACCCGGCCAAATTGCCGTTGGACTTTCAAAAGCAGCGGCTTGGAGTGTGGCCTGTTTGGGTCCGGAGGTGGTACCGAAAGCAGTCCAAAACAAATCCGCTTATTCTCGATGCTTTTCCACGCACATTCAGCAACAACTCCTTCGTGGTGGATGCATTTTCGGTGCTAGACAAGGCTCCGCAGAGCGCTTTGGCCGGAAGACACGAAGGTCGCAAACCTCTGCAACCGGTTGCAAGAGCGTTCATCTTGACAGAACATCAATTCAGAAGCAGACTCGCCTTGCAAGTCCGAATCCTTCCCCCGTTGGAATCCGCCGACTTTGCTCCCGTGATCTCAAAGCGTGATTCGGACAATCTCCTAGGACTGACGAGAGGATTATCTATGCTTAGGTTGTCGATTCTTACTGCTGTTCTGGCCTTTTGCTCTGCACCGACTTGGGCTGACAGCATCGAACTGGATGTAAATGCTTGGGCTACTTTCACCGCTACACAACCCTGCACGTCCAATTGCACGGAAACCATCCGGGTAAACTTTCTCTACATCCCGCCTCCAACCGTCAACATCACACCCGAAAACTTTCTCGGTACCGTCGTACCCGGAACTATGGACGTAAGTTCCACTGGTTTCTTAGGCGCGTTTTCGGCGTTTTCTGGGGGAGTGGTCAACTCGCAAGGATTCGTCGGTTTCTCCGGCTCCTCAGGAGATGAGATTGACCTTAATATACTGAGCAATAATGGGTTTCAGCCCGGCATTAACACCGCCGATTTTGACCTCTTTTCATGTGAAAGCCAAGCCTGCCAAACCGCTTTTGGAACGGCCGACCACCACCCCAACCCCACCAGCCAGTCGAGCCTAGTCTCAAGAGTGGCCGTTCCGGATGGAACTTCGTTTCTTTCCCTTACTCTCGCTGCGTTCGGCGCGATTGGTATAGTCTGGCGCTGGCGTACAAAAGAAGGGAGCGAAGCGTGAGGATGGCCACTGCGCGCGATTACTTTTTTTGGCTCCCTGAGATAGCCCCTGCGTACAGGTAGAAGAAAATCGCCTATTCTCAAACGCACTACCGGGAAAATCCCGAACATGCTAAAGTATCGGTCTGACTTCCCAAAAGGAGTAGCGCATGAGGTTCCAAGGCGCTTTCTGTCCTCGCTTCGCTGCATCAAAGACGCTAATTTAGTGCCTTATTAGTCTCAGTGGAGCTTCGATCCGACCGAAAACAGTATCGCGGACGGAACTCTGCGATGCGCTGAATGCTCCTGTGAATATCCTATTGAAGATGGAATTCTGCGACGCAAGGCTTCGATCGCCGCTGGCGAGAACCCTTTATTAAGCTATTCAGGAGCTTACGCAGGCGGGCGTGCTCCGGCCGGTCCATGAAAATCAGCCTAAAGCTAAACATGCGCACCAGTTCGCGGAACTCGGCCTGACGGTTGAGGGGCAAAGCCAATAACATCTGCTGCGCGCGTTTTGCAGGAAAGCCTCGGGTATTTAGCAACCGAGGAGCACTCGGCGTGGCCGATAACTGACCATACTCTGCCCATTTGCTGCCAACATCCAAGTAATGTATCGAACTTTCCTCGTGCAAGCGAGCGTATGTCGGATGGGGGTCCTGCAGAATTTCATCGCCGAAAACAACTTTCTTAACTGGAGCGATAACCTCAGACAACCTTCACCTACTCGCGGAATCAGATTTCAGTCACGCAGAAAAAGCCATTGCGATGTTCGAGTTTAGCATAGCTTGCCACCCCGTGACCCTCTCTTAGTATGATAACTAACCGCACAACTTCATACTGAATAGAAGAAGAATAGGTTGAGGTGGAGAGCGCTCACATAACGCTGGGAGCAAAGCTCATATTTAGCGACCGAGGTGCGCTTATCAGGAGGCGGCCGGTAGACGCTGCCATACCAATTCGATGGTTTGCGTTTTTCCGTTCATCCGCGTCGCAGGTGTAAGCAAAATGATTTGATCACCCTTGAATTTCACGCTGCGGACCAAGTCCTTATCTACGTAGTTTTGAATCGATGAAACTTCGACATGATGGGTCACTTTGTCACCGTCGAGCCGGTACGTTCCGGCATAGGCAAGAAAAGTCTTAAAGGCTTCGGCCTGTTCCTCGGGCGAGCCTCCGCCGAAAGAGAGTGACTTTCGCCCATCGTAGCTGATCAGCGCACTTACTCTGCCATCGCCGGTATAAGTGAGAAAACCCGCAGGTTGGGCACCATAGGGACTTTCGCTGCGCTCTCCGGTCGATGTCGTACTCGAGGCGGAGACCAGTTTCCAGGTGCCCACGAGTTTGTCATTTGAGTGCCCGGACGCAGCGGGCGGAATAGCGCCAGTTCCCATGATTATCTTCCTTTTAATTCTATGTCTGGGAAGTGCGCCTGCAGCTCTCGAAAAGCAAACGTGACACTCCCCAGCTTTTTCCTCGTAGTATTTTAGAATACTCGTTTGACGGAGGCTTTACACCAAGCCTACACTCTCCGTTCTATCCTGGGAGGTCTGATTCTTGCAAGAAAACATGACGGCGGAACTGGAAGGCGAAGTTGCGCTCGTGACGGGCGGAACGTCGGGCATTGGCCGTGATACCGCCGTGCTCTTTGCAAAGGCTGGAGCTAAAGTAGTGGTCGCGGGCTGGCGTGAACCGGAAGGTAATGAAACCATCGAATCATCCGCTCCGCTGGCGGCGATGGCCTGTTTGTGAAAGCCGATATATCGAAACCCTCCGATGTTGAAGCACTCATCCAGAAGGCGGCGGAAAGATTTGGTCGCCTGGACATCGCCAATAACGCTGGGATCGAGGGTGTTTGGGTACCCATCGTCAGACAATCCGAAGCAGACTGGGATCGAACCATCGCCATCAATCTCAAATGTGTCCGGCTAAGCCTGAAGTACGAGATTCGGCAAATGCTCAGGCAGGGTGGTGGCGGAGCGATTGTTAACATGGCTTCCATTACTGGCTTGATCGGTTTAACAGGCGCAAGCAGCGTATAGTGCCAGCAAACAAACACAAAGTGATCGGCCTGACGAAGACCGCGGCGCTCGAAAAAGCTAAGAGTGGGATTCGGATTAACGCAGTGTGCCCGGGAGTAATCGAAACGGCTATGGGCGAGCGGCTCTTTGGCGCTCCGGTTGTCCACAAATATGTCCTTGGTTGCCATTCCATCGGCCGTTTTGGAAGATCAGCGGAAATCGCCGAAGCGGTGGTATGGATGTGTTCGGATCGCGCATCTTTCATCACCGGCCAGTCCCTGGTCCTCGACGGCAGATTTCTGCTGTCCCTCTCGAGAGAGGATCATTGTCTTGACAGTTACGATTTGAACCACAACCTGCGTTTTTCTGGAGGGAAGAGTCCTTTACGTCCCTTGCCCATCACAAGTGAATTGCTTTGTAAACAATCAACAAGCCGGGACCTTGCGGGCTCGTTTATGAGTGAGTTCGGCAGTCTGAACAATGCGGCCCTGATTTGATGACTTATTTTGACCTTTTGGAACTTGCGCTGGAAATTTCCAGCTCGGCGTAGAATCGCAGGAGTGTGTGAACCCATGAATGGTGCAGAGAGTTTAATTCGTACGTTGGTCAGCGCCGGTGTCGACTCGTGTTTCACAAATCCGGGCACTTCCGAAATGCACATCGTTGCCGCTCTCGACCACGTTCCTGAAATGCGTTGCGTGCTAGGCCTCTTCGAAGGAGTGGTCACCGGAGCCGCCGACGGCTATGCGCGCATGGCGGAGAAGCCTGCATGCACTCTGCTGCATCTTGGCCCTGGTCTGGCGAACGGCATCGCGAATCTGCACAATGCCAGCCGTGCACATGTGCCAATCGTTAATCTTGTTGGCCAGCATGCTACCTGTCATTTGCAATATGACACGCCGCTGGTTTCTGACATCGAAGGCATTGCGCGGCCCTATTCCAAATGGGTGCGAACAGTTCTCTCCTCCCCTGAAGTCGGCGGCGCTGCAATCGAAGCGATCGTTGCCGCGCGCACTGCGCCAGGCCAGATTGCAACGCTGATCGTGCCCGCTAATGCGGCTTGGACTGAAGGCGGAATAGTTGTTGGGCTTCCCTCTTTACCCAAATCTCCCATACCCGCAAGCGTTACGATCGATCGCGCAGCCGCCCTGCTCCGCTCAGACTCGCCCACCGCCATTTTGCTCTCCGGGAATGCACTCTACGGCAAAGGATTAGCAGCTGCTGGTCGCATTGCGACGGCCACAAACGCAAAACTACTTGCCCCCT
>Ga0209330_1000132_pt1 | contig 36759 bp, 32 predicted proteins | sample JacPinW_OM2H0_O3_FD_187969 | JGI IMG/M metagenome (GOLD analysis project Ga0209330, IMG submission 187969) | Forest soil microbial communities from Algoma, Ontario, Canada - Jack Pine, Ontario site 1_JW_OM2H0_O3 (SPAdes) (version 2) | ecosystem: Environmental > Terrestrial > Soil > Boreal... | reverse complement strand
GCGACTTTGCTATGTTCGCGCATGAACCTTTTTGGAGGCTGCCAGTGAAGCGTCGCACGATCCGCACCTCAGCAGGGTCGCGTAATAGCCACAAACTACTGAAAAAGAAGACGTTAAAGGCATCCTCGAAGAAGAGTGCTCTGCCTCCCGATCCCGACGCGCCCGCCAAGCAGGCGCAAATGAAGTTTTACGAGGAAGCTCTCAAGTTCTTTCAGCAGCAGAAGTTCGTCCGCGCCAAACAATCTCTCGAACGCGTCCTGGAAGGCCCCAGCAAAGAACTCGGCGACCGCGCCCAAGTTCACCTGCGCATCTGCGAACAACGCATCACGCGTCCCCCGGTTCCCGCGGTGAAATCCGCCGAAGAACATTACACGCAAGGAATCGCGCTGATGAACCTCGGCCGCTGGGACGAGGCTCGCGAGCATCTCGACCGCGCGCGCAAAGCCGCGCCGAAAGCTGACCATATCGTTTACGCCATGGCTGCCCTCGATTGCCTCACCGGCGAAGCCGAATCCGCCATGCAAAATTTGAAGGTCGCAATTCAACTGCGCCCCGAGAATCGTTACCACGCGCGCAACGACGAGGATTTTTCTTTCTTGCAGGAAGACCCGCGCTTCACCGAGTTGCTGTACCCGGAGCGAGACGGCTCGGCCAACTAATCCTCCGCGATTCCCGTGAAAAATTCTTCGCAGCAGCGTTTCCGGCACGTTCGCATTGTCGCTCTTGGAGGAGGCACCGGCCTCTCCACCGTTCTCCGCGGCCTGAAGGAATACGTCGCCTCATCAAAAAAGGAAAAAGAACGCCAGCCCATCGCAGACCTTGCCGCGATAGTCACCGTCACTGATGACGGCGGCAGCTCCGGACGCCTCCGCCGCGAATACCGCGTCCTGCCCCCTGGTGACATACGCAACTGCATGGTAGCCCTCTCGAAAGACGAGCACCTTCTCGGAAAACTTTTTCAGTACCGCTTTCCAGCCGGGCGCGGTCTCGCCGGCCACAGCTTTGGAAATCTCTTCCTCACCGCGCTCACCAACGTCACCGGAGACTTTCCGGAGGCCGTGCGGGTGTCCGCGCAAGTACTGGCGATTCGCGGACGGATATTCCCCTCCACGGCGCAGAATGTGACGCTCGTAGCGGAGCTGGAGGACGGGACCGTAGTCCACGGCGAGACAAATATTTCGCGCTCGCGAAAACCCATTCGCAAAATCCGGCTGGTCCCGCGACGAGTTCTCGCGCTTCCGGAAGTTCTGGAAGCAATCCGCTCTGCCAATTTGATTCTCGTAGGACCGGGCTCGCTCTATACCAGCGTCATCCCCAATCTTTTAATCGAGAAAGTAGCGCAGGCAATCAAACGCTCCCGCGCCACGTGCGTGTACATCGCCAACTTGATGACCCAACCAGGTGAAACGCAGAATTACTCAGTCGCCGACCATATCCGCGCGATTTACGATCATACGCACAAGGATCTTTTCGATTTTGTGGTGATTAACCGTTCGCGTGTTCCCGCAAATGTGCTGCGGCGCTATCGCGCGCAGAACGCCGAGCCGGTTGATTCGTCACTTGATGAACTGAAGCGCATGGGATTGAGCTACGTTACAGGCGACCTATTGCAGCACCGCGGAGTCGTTCGTCACGATCAAAAGCGCCTCACGCGGCTTTTGCTGGACGAGTTCGTGAAGCGCAGCCCACGCCATTGAGCGAATCATCAGGAGTGCGAAAATCCTAAGTTTGAAATGCTTTTCTTGCGCCGGTTTGCCGGTGTTCGTATACTGACCGCCGCTGCCCGGCGTGCATCACGATGCGGATCGGCGTTATCTTGCTAGTTGTGGGCTTTAATAAGAATTTTGTAGTCTTTGGCAATTCTGGAGGTTGTCATGGCGGGTGTCACGCAGGACGAATTGAACGTCTATAAGTCTGCCGAGGCGCGTTTTGAAATTGCCGCGCAGAAACTAGGGCTGGAAGACGGTCTTTACCGTTATCTGAAATATCCCAGCAAGGAAATCACAGTCTATATTCCGGTGCCGCTCGATAGCGGAAAACTTGAAGTCTTCACCGGCTATCGCGTTCTGCACTCGACGATTCGCGGTCCCGGGAAGGGCGGTATTCGCTTCGCGCCGGACGTTTCTATCGATGAAGTACGCGCACTGGCTGCTTGGATGACGTGGAAGTGCGCGGTGGTGAATATTCCTTTCGGTGGTGCGAAGGGCGGAGTCATTTGCGATCCCAGCAAGCTTTCGAAAACGGAACTTGAGCGCATCACGCGGCGTTACACCGCTGAACTAAGCGAATGGTTCGGGCCTGAGCGCGATGTTCCGGCCCCGGATATCGGCACAAATGAACAGACTATGGCATGGGTGATGGACACGTACGCCATGCACGTGCGGCAAGCGACCACCGCGGTCGTCACAGGAAAACCGCTGGAGTTGGGCGGATCTCAAGGGCGCAAAGAGGCGACCGGGCGCGGCCTGATGATTTGCTGTAACAACGCGCTGGCGAAGCTCAAGATGAAACGCGAAGGTTGCCGCGTGATCATTCAGGGTTTTGGAAACGTGGGCTCGCAAGCCGCCATACTGATGCACGAAGCAGGCTACAAAATCATCGGCGTTGCGGACATTCACGGCGGACTCTATAACGACAAAGGATTCGACGTTCCCAAAGTGGTGGATTGGGTCTATGGCCAGCGCAAAGCTTTGCCGGAATTTCCCGGCGGTGGGGACAAGATGACCGCGCAGGAAGTGCTGTTTCATCCGTGCGAGATTTTGGTACCGGCGGCGACTGAAAATCAGATTACAACGCAAAACGCCAACCGCGTGGACTGCAAGATTCTTTGCGAAGGCGCGAACGGCCCCACTACTTCACACGCGGACTCCATTATCGAGAATAAGGGGATTTTCATCGTTCCGGACATTCTCGGAAATGCCGGCGGTGTAACCGTCAGTTATTTCGAATGGGTGCAGGATCGCCAGGGTTTTTTTTGGCGCGAGAACGAAGTGAATGAACGGTTGCAGGATGTGATGGACCACAGCTTTGAACAAGTGGTTCGTTACGCGGAAACACATGGAGTGAACAACCGTATCGCCGCTTACATAGTGGCGATCGATCGGGTGGCCCGCGCTCTAAGGCTCCGCGGTATTTACGCGTAAGCCGTTGGCTGAATTTTGCCGGGGAGGGAACTATGTATCCTGATTCGATTTCGCCCGGAGCTTTAAAAACGGAAGACGAGCACCGACGCGATATCTGCGCCGTTGGGCGGTGGATTCACGATCGCAGCTACGTTGCATCCACGGATGGAAATGTCTCCCTTCGCTTGGACCCTCAGCACATTCTTACCTCGCCCACTGGAATCTGCAAAGGGATGATGACGCCGGACGATCTTGTGGTTACCGATATGGAAGGCCACAAAGTTAGCGGCCGGCGCAATCCTTCCTCCGAATTGGGTATGCATCTTCTGATTTACCGACGCCGCCCGGAGATAAACGCTGTGTGCCACGCGCATCCTCCTGTAGCAACGGGCTACGCTGCCGCTGGAATACCATTGAACAAGGCGTTGCTCTGTGAATTGGTGCTCTCACTGGGCTGCGTGCCAGTGGCGCGATACGGCACGCCGGGTACATCGGAGTTGGTGGACGCGATCGAGCCGTTGGTGGAAGGCTACGATGCAATCCTTTTGGCGAATCACGGAGTGGTTACCTACGGACAGGATTTACTGAAGGCATTTTTCCGAATGGAGACTACCGAGCATTTCGCGCGCGTTGCGCTGGTGACGCAAATGTTAGGCAAGCAGGTTCTGCTGTCGGATTGCGACGTCGAGAAATTGTTCGCCGCGCGCGCCAGGTACGGATTGCAAACCGCTTCGAACTTGGGGCCGGTGTCGCCGGTGACTTCGGAAACTTCTGAAACCGAGCGGATCAATTTGACTCGGCGTGAACTGGAGTCGCTAGTGGACGAAGCAGTGAAGCAAGATCGTTCCCGGCGCTAGTGTCTTGGCTGTGGTGGTGGGATCGCAAAGCTGCCTGTATCCGAAATACTCCAGAAATTCTCATCTGCAAAAAACTGCGGGCAGCGACCATCTGTCGATCGCTGCCCGCTTAAACATGCTTCGATTCGTTACTGGGTGATTTCGACGTATTTCATCTTGCCGCCGAAGTGAATCTCCTTAATTTGATTGCTCTCGACGACAACAGCATTGGATTGTGCTTTGGAGCTTTCGTCCTTCCATTGAACTGACGCTTCCGCGATGACTTTGCCGTTCTGCAAGAACCTCGCGTGCGCGTCATCGGCAGTCACCGAATATTCTCCAGCTTTAAGGGCCGTGCTGCCCAGTGTAGCCGGGCTCAGCAGCTTCAGTTCCGTCTTCACGATCGGAACGACGGTTGATTTGGCGTCCTTGGCGGGAGACGCGTGAGTTGCGATCGAGAGCGCGAGGGTTAGTGCTGCAAGGATCGTTAACACTCCATTCATTTTGCTGCGCGACATTTTAGTTCCTCCTTGAATCTGACTTCGAATCTCACTCGCCCCTTGCACCCGCTTAGACGCAGCATTAATCGCATCGAGAGCAGGGATAGCAGGAAATTAGAAAATTATTTTCGTATGTGTTACGCGAATTATCTTTGCCTCAAAATCGAACACTGTATTTCCCTAAAGCGAACAATTGCGGTTCGAAATTGATTGCCCCAAGATGCAGGTGTATGAATATTCGTACGAGTTCGCGGTGTGGAATCGTTTCAGACTGAGATTAAAGGCGTAGAAGAACGCGTCTCAAGGAGCGCTCAGCGGAAGCTTGGAAATGCGCAGCTCACCCGACCTCTCGGTTGAGCTCTCACCGTGCGCCAGAATGTGGAGGATCGCCTGTCATGTGATACGGAATGTCGCAGTTTTTGTTCCCTGAAATGTGGCGAATGGGGTGCGGCAAACTCGATGTATTTCGTGGACAGGTTTTTGCAGCTAGATTCTTCCCGCGCTTAGCGAACGCGGCCGCTTGGCTTTGCCATTTTTCAACTTACTCTCGTCGCGCCAGCCCCCTAGCGTGAGCGCGACGGACATGCACGCTTTCCGTAATTCATCCGCGCGAGCGCGGTTGAGCATGGCGCGGGCCACGACCATACCTCCGATGCACAAGGCAGCAGTTGCCTGGGCTCTGACACGGCGAAGCGGGCGGTTCTCGTTCGAGCTGCGTTCCAAGACGCTGACCATTGCCTGGAACACAGTTTCGAACGCGCGCTTTGCACGTTTGCTACTGCGCGCGACGTCCGTCGGTAAGGCGACCATTGGGCAGGAGTTCTCCACGTCCTCGAAGTGCTGTCGCGACAAATAGGCGCGGACGACTTGCGGACCTACGTCCGCGGATGACAAATCCACTTCAACGCCTTCCCAACAGCTCTTCCAATTTGGGTCGGTGAAGAAGCACCCCAATACTTCGGTGTAAAGGTCGCTCTTGCTTTTGAAATAGCTGTAGAAGCCGCCGTGTGTGAGGTCCGCGCCGGCCATGATCTGAGTAATGGAGACATTGTCAAACCCGTGCCGATTGAAGAGCCGGCGCGCGCTCAGAATGATTTTTCCTTTCACCTCGGTACAGTGGCCAGCGGCGTAGGGCATAGGTGCTCCTGGATTCCAGCGGAGTGCAGTATGTCTTAAATAGCATTTTACCTTCCAGGAAAATATGACCTTGATCATATTTTAAGTCCGTGTTTTTATGCACGTCAGTGGAAAGCAAGAAATTCTGGAGGGAAATGATGGTCGAGAGAACGAGTCTGAGCAACCTGATCCACGCGAGCACGCGGCGGCAGGTAATCGCCAATGTTGCCGTTGCCCTTGGGACCCTAGCGGCGGGTCCTCGGCTTTGGGGAGGCACTCAGCAGCAGGCCATGAAGGAAACGCCCAGCACTACGGCAAACGCGAAACGGACTTCGTTGCATTTGGAGTTCGATTACAAGGCGAGCCCCCAGCGCATTTATGAGGTGCTCCTAGGTTCAAAGCAGTTCACTGCTTTTTCCGGGATGCCGGCTGAGATCGATCCTAAAGAGGGCGGCGCCTTTTCCATGTTCGGCGGAATGATCATAGGACGAAACGTCGAACTGATTCCGAATCAGCGAATCGTGCAGGCGTGGCGTCCCACGCATTGGGATCCGGGCGTGTATTCGATTGTAAGGTTCGAACTGAAAACGCATGATGCCCAGACGATGCTCGTTCTGGATCACACAGGATTCCCAGAAGGCGAATTCGACCACCTCGAATGGGGATGGCACAATCACTACGGGGAACCGCTAAGAAAATTCCTCGTTTAGCGGTTTCGCCAGATCGGAATGAGACGCGTTGGGCCTATGGGAAAAATTCGGATTCTGAAACTACTCGTGGCGCAAGACAACCATGGGATCCACGCGCGTGGCGCTGTGCGCCGGCAGATAGGAAGCCACGATCGCGACCGCTGCGATCAGCAGTGCAACCCCGGCAAAAGTGATCGGGTCGGTGGGGCCGACACCGAAAAGGAATGTCGTCAGCAATCGCGTCAACCACACGGCGGCTCCAAACCCGATTGCCAAACCGGCGAACGTCAGCAGCAAACCCCTTCGCAGAACCATCCATAAAACATCTCGCGATTGAGCGCCCAGCGCGATACGTATACCGAATTCGTGGGTCGAGCGCTGAGTGGTGTAAGAGATGAGACCATACACTCCCGCTGCGCTCAGAACCGTCGCCAGAAAAGCGAAGAAATAGAGCAACTGCGCCAAGAAGCGTTGCTCCGCCAAGGTTGTAGCGATTTGCTCCCGCATCGTGCGCACGCGGAAGACTGGCAGGTGAGGATTCACACGCGCAACTGCGGAACGCAAAGCAGGAATTAGTGTGCGCGGATCGCCGGAAGTCCGTGCTAGCAGGGTAATGTCAGGCTGCCACGGAAAAATAAGATAGCCCTGAACAAAAGGGACATAGACGAGCGCACCGGGAGCCTTTCGAAGATCCTGCGACGCCGTATTGCCGACCGTTCCGATCACTTCAAACGTCTGGTCGCGCGGGCCAACATGCTGGATATGCTTCCCAACTGGATTCTGACCGGGCCAATATTCCCGGGCCATCGCTTCGTTGATAATCGCGACGCCAGGAACATTCGGCGTGTCAGACGGAGTGAAGTCGCGACCGCTCAACATCGGAATTCCAACGGTGGTGAAGTAGCCAGGACTTGCCATCACAATTTGGACCCAGTCTTCTTCACCACTGGCGGGTTGATGTCCTTCGGGAAGGACTACTGTTCCCATGCCGCCTTGGAGAGGAGGGAAACCCAACGCGGCTGATTGGACGCCAGGTTCGGCACGCAAGGAATCAAGAAGCGGATCAAGAAGCGCGGCGGCTTCAGTCTTGTCGTAGCCTTGCCGGATGGGATCGGTGGATGCGGCGATCGTGTGGTCCGGATCGAACCCTAGCGCGACGTGAGATGCGTGCCAGAGCGTCTTCATGAACAAGCCGGCACCAACAAGCAGAAGAACAGAAGCCGCCACCTGCACTACTACCAGGAGATTCTGCATAGAGATCCGGCGGGTAATTGCGTTAGCAGTGCGAGATTCTCCTTTGATGACGTCGATGAGATTGGCTTGGTAAAACCTCCACGCCGGAGCTACGCTGCTGAGCACACCTGCGAAAATTGCCACGAGGGTGGTAAACCCGAGAATGCGCAAATCGAGAATCGAAGCGGCGCGCTCTAGAGGAATTGGCAGCACAGCCGGTGCAGAAGCGGCGAGTAGTCGAGCTCCCCAGTTGGCAAGGAATCCAGCCACCACAGCGCCGGCAAAAGAAATGAGGAGCGCTTCGATAATTTGCAATCGAATAATGCGGAATCGTGTGGCGCCGAGCGCCTGGCGCACCGCGAATTCCTTCCGTCGGCCCTCTGCTCGCGCTAGGAGCAATCCGGCGGCGTCTGCGCAAGCGATCAATAAGACGAGAGCTACGATGCTCAGCACGATAAGAGAATAGCCTGCCCGATCATGCCTTGCGTCTTCGGTCACAGGCATCAGAACGGGCCACGGGCGGACGAAATTACTTCCTTCACTCGGTTCCAATTTGCCTGCTCCGACGCGTTCAGCGAGTGCGTCGAGCTGTGCTTGTGCTTGGATGATAGAAGTGCCGTGTTTCAATCGCCCAACAACCGCAAAGGGGCTGAAAGAAAGGCTGTTCAGCTGAATCTGACTTTTCAGTAGTGGGTCGATCTGAAAACCGTAGGACATTGGCAGCCAGACTCCAGGAAGGTTCTCGAAGCTGACGCCACCGAAGCCGGCTGGTGTGATTCCGACTACTGTGAATTCCTGGCCGTCAACGACGGCAGTTGTACCGATGACGGCTGCGTCGGAGGAGAAATGGCGACGCCAAAAATCGTGGCTGAGCATGACGACCGCTGGAGCGCCCGAAACGTCATCCGCCGGAACAATCGCGCGACCAAGCGCGGCATTCACGCCGAGAGTCTGAAAATAATTGCCGGTGACCATACCGGCATCGACACGTTCCGATCCCAGGTTCGCGATAGAGAAATTCACAGGAAGCCGGTCCAGATAGGCCGCCAACCCGGAAAATGCATCGGCGTTATCGCGATATTCACGATAACTTGGGAAAGACATCCATCTCCAACCAGCGCTCACATGGTCTTTCGTCCGTCCGGCGTCGATGCGCACGACCTCGCTGGGTTTTACAATGGGAAGGGGGCGGAAGAGCACGACGTCCACAAGGCTGAAGATGGCGGTGTTGGAGCCAATGCCGAGCGCTAGCGTCAATACCGCTGTGGCGGCGAAGCCGGGATTCCTGCGCAACATGCGTAGGCCATAACGAATGTCTTGCCAGAGCATTCCCATCAGCGCACCTCACGTTGAATCGTCATTGTAAACCTGTCCAAGGCAGGCGGTCTGAATCGAGAGTTTTTCGATTTCCTTCTTCGACAATAGACGCGCCGGGAGGGAAGTTCGACCAGGTTGCGTTGACACTCCAGCGGCGCTAATCAATAATCGCTCGATATGATTGGATCACTGCGTGGGAAGCTGATTGAGAAGCGGCCAAATCTGGTGCTGATTGATGTGGGGGGTGTAGGGTATCAAGTGGTGATTCCCCTATCGACGTTTGCCAGCCTTGGGGGGCTGCACAGCGAATCGACACTTCTGATTTACACGCACGTCCGCGAGGATCAGCTAGCGCTGTACGGATTTTTTACTGCGCGGGAAAAACACTGCTTCGAGCTGCTGATTTCCGTCTCGGGCGTGGGGCCGTCGCTGGCTTTGAAAATTCTCTCGGGCATGAGCCTGGAGGAACTAATTCCGGCAATTCGCAAAGGGGATCTGGCACAACTGGTGCGTATTCCCGGGGTGGGGCGCAAGACGGCTGAGCGCATGGTGGTGGAATTACGGGATAAACTGGAAGTTGTGGATGTGCCTCAACCCGGAAAGCCTACGACGCGTTCACAGCTCGAATCGGACGTGGCTTCGGCGCTGGTGAACTTGGGGTACGATGCGAGGTCGGTGGACAGCGCGATTGAAAAGGCCGGCGTGAAGGCAACCGGCGATTTTGAGGAAATGTTGCGAGCCGCGCTTCAGATTCTTGGTGGCGCGTCGATGAAGAAGACAGCTCGGGCCGGACGCGAAGACTAGCGGCTTGCTCTCGCCCTAAGCGAGTTGGGATTGATGAGGACCATTTGGCAGAAAAGATAACAGACGGGCGGAGCCGGATTATTTCGGGGAAGGCGTTGGATGAAGACGCGCGTATCGACGCGAGCGTGCGGCCGAAGCGCATGGAAGATTTCATCGGCCAGTCGCGAGTGAAGGAAAATCTGAAAATTGCGGTAGACGCGGCGCGGAACCGCGGCGAAGCACTGGATCACGTTCTGCTTTACGGACCGCCAGGCTTGGGAAAAACCACTCTGGCGCAGATTCTTGCGAATGAGATGGGCTCGGCAATCAAAATAACTTCAGGCCCGTTACTGGAGAAAAAAGGTGATGTGACGGCGGTGCTTACTTCGCTGGACCCGCGCGACTTCTTTTTCCTGGATGAGATTCATCGACTGCAGCCTTCGCTCGAAGAGATACTGTATCCAGCGATGGAAGACTTTCGCGTGGACCTGATTATCGGGCAGGGCCCTGGCGCGCGAGTTCATCCCTATCAGCTGAACCAGTTCACTTTGATTGGAGCGACAACGCGCGCGGGGCTGATTATGGCGCCTCTGCGTTCAAGATTTGGGATCGTGCACCGATTGGAATTTTATTCTCCGGAAGACGTGCTGCAGATCGTCCAGCGCTCGGCAAAGATTTTGGGGATTACGATGGATGAAGAAGGCGCGGGAGAGATTGCGCGGCGTAGCCGCGGAACGCCGCGTGTAGCAAACCGGTTGCTGCGCAGGGTTCGCGATTTCGCGGAAGTTCGCGCAAAGGGCCAAATTAATATCACGGTAGCGCGCGATGCACTGGCCATGTTGGGAGTGGACGAACACGGCCTGGACGAAGTAGACCGCAATCTATTGCTGACGATCATTCAGAAATATTCGGGCGGCCCGGTGGGTCTGAATACGATTGCGGCTTCGCTAAGCGAAGAAGAAGACGCCATCGAGGAAATCTACGAGCCGTACCTGATGCAATTGGGTCTGCTCGACCGCACGCAGCGAGGGCGCATGGCTACTGCCCTCGCGTACAAGCACTTCGGCATGGAAGAGCCGCGTCGCCAGCCTGGGCTTTTCAGCTAGGGACAGATTCCGCAAGGCGCCGTTCCCGGTTATCATGATTTTCCTGCTGCGATGGCGAAAATCTATCTATCGTTAGGTTCCAATAAGGGAGACCGCGCGCAATATATCGCGCGAGCGATAGAGGCTCTCGGCGCGTGCGGAGTGAGCGTAACGGCGAAATCGTCACTTTACGAGACTGAACCGGTGGAGACGAGTTCGAATAGCTGGTTCTTAAACTGTGTGGTGGAAGCGGAGACCGACCTTTTGCCGCCACAATTGATGCACAGGCTTCTGGATATCGAGCGAGCGCTGGGGCGACGAAGGCGCGTCCCACGCGGGCCGCGTTTCATCGATATGGATATTTTATTGTATGAGGATCGCGTGGTGAGTTCAGAGCAACTTGAGATTCCACACCCGCGTATGACCGAGAGGCAATTCGTGCTTGTGCCGTTTGCTGAACTGGCTCCGGAAGCGCGACATCCCGTTTTCAAGAAGACGATTGCGGAGTTGCTGGCGAAGACCTCGGACCGCAGCGAGGTTCGCCCATATCAGACGAAGTCGAGGGGGTAACGATTATCATTCGGCGCCCCGCGGCTATCCGAGATGCTGGCGCTCGTGGAGTTCCTTCTCGCGTTTCTTGCGGTCTTCTTCTTCCTGTTTCTCGAACTCGACCAACTCTTCTTCCGACATTTGATAATCCTCGCGCGAGGCGAACATGGTGCCTCTGCGGCTATCCCGCGAAATGCGGTCTTTGCGCTGGCGCTTTTTGAGAGCGGAAAAGTCTCCCATGGCGCGGATGGGTTCGGCGAGGGCGCCGGACTCGACCAGGAGTTCGCTTACCTTTTCCAGGAAATCGTGCAGGTGATAGGGCTTGAGCGAGTAGGGAAGGCCTTCCTGCTCAAGGATCGGCTGCGTGTGTTTCGCGGCGAGCAGCGGAACTAGAAAAAGAACGCGTATACGCTTTGGCGGCGCTTCATTTTCGACCTGCGGTGCGGGATAAGACTCGGTTTGGGCGAGTTCTTTGAGTATGGAGAAAAGCGGCCCGCGGACGTCGGTGAGAGCGATATTGACGATCACCAGATTCCACTGGCCACTGGCCAACTCGGCCATGGCTTGAGACGCGAGAGGAGCCAGCCGAACGCGCCAGCCCTCGGAATCTAGGACGTTTTTGAGTGCGGCCTGACTGACGATATCGTCGTCGATGATAAGGATTCCGACTTCCGCCACGAGGTTCTCCGGAAGACTGCAGCTTCAGTATAGCGGTAGCTCCTTGGGGGCCAGTTTTGGTCAAGTGCGGAGTTTCCAAGGCGGCCTTGACTCCGCGAACAGGCGAAAACAAAGCGAAGAATAGTTCTTGACATAGCGAACAAAAGGCGAATAACATGCAACACGTGACGGCGAGGCTCCAATGGCCACTTCTCCCATATTCCGGGCAAATCCAACCACGCTGCGGCGTCGGCGGGAACGTCCGGAACAGACCAGTCTCACCCTTTTCCCCACAGCCGCTCGCCACGGCACCTGTGAGCAACCGAGTGACGCTTCCGCGCCCCCGGAGCCGGTTCCGACAGAATCGGGATCACCGCTCCGAACGAAGCCCACTACGGAACTGGTTGGCATTGCACGCCTCGCCGCTTCCTCCCTCCGCGCTGAGGCTAAGCGCGGGACGGAGTATTTCCTTCTCCCTGTTCGGTCAATCCTGAACTACTGCGATTCGGAGAGAGTACCGTTTCGGTGGACCGTGAATCCCTATCGGGGGTGCGAATTCGGCTGTAAGTATTGCTATGCACGCTATACGCACGAGTACATGGACATCGACGGCGGAGAATTCGAGTCGAAGATTTACGTGAAAAAGGATGCGGGTGCGCTGGTCGATCGCGACCTCTCCACGGAGCAGGTTTGGGGAGAGCATATTGCAATCGGAACAGCTACCGATCCGTATCAACCGGCGGAACGAGAGTTTGGGGCAACGCGCGCAATACTGGAAAAAATGGTGCTGCGCGAAGGACTGAGCCTCTCGATTACGACGAAATCGGATCAGGTGGTTCGCGATATCGATTTGCTGCGGCGTATCGCGGAACGTTCCTCGATCACGGTGAACTTGAGTATTACCACCTTGCGTATGCGGCTGGCGCGGCTGCTCGAGCCTCGAGCTCCGCGGCCGGATCTTCGTTTGGAAGCGGTTCAGAAGCTGCGCGGGGCAGGAATCTCAGCGGGCGTGTTGGCGATGCCAATTCTTCCAGGAATCACGGATGGTGAGGAAGATCTGGAGGCGTTGGCCCGTGGAGCGCGGGATGCGGGAGCGCAATGGCTAGCAGGAAGAGTGCTTTTCTTAATGCCTGCGTCGCTGAAGCAGTTCATGCCGTTTCTGGATAAGAAGTTTCCAAAGCTCTCGCAACAATATCGCGCGTGGTACGGCCGCTATGGAAGCGTGCCCGAGACGTACGGCAAGGAGATCAGCGCGCGCGTCGAGAGATTGCGCAGCAAGTATGGGCTCGGCCTCCGCACACGCACGAACGAATCGCGGGCTTGGAAGTCGCCGCAAATGCAACTCGTTTGGCAAGGAGGAGGAGCGCGATGACTCGAGCAAGGTCAAGGAAGCGGACTCGCAGCAGCCGCGAAATCACGCGGCCGATGGAACTGCAAGCCGTTAGTTTGCCGACGGAGATTAAGCCGGTGCGAGGGGTGAACTTGAAACACGTATCCGCGTTTACCATGGTCGTCTCCATGATATGTTTGTGCGCGTTTTTGGCTGGCCGCGTGGACGTGTCAGCGGCAAAGTCTGTGGGCGGCGATACGAAGGAGCACCCAATGTTCTTAGGTTTGCGAACCGCTGTATATGACGCGCCGGATCTTGCGAAAGCAAAAGTCTGGTACAGCAAAGTGCTGGGCGAACAGCCGTATTTTGATCAGCCTTTCTACGTTGGCTTCAACGTTGGCGGATACGAGCTCGGACTTCTGCCGGAGAAAGATGCGGCTGCGAAGCGCGCACGCGCGGGCGTGGCCTACTGGGGCGTGGAAGACGCGCCTGCTGCTTACAAGCGTTTAGTCGAGATGGGAGCTGCGCCGCTTGAAGAAATCCAGGATGTTGGCGGAGGAATTCTGATCGGCGCGGTCCGGGATCCGTTCGGCAATGTTCTGGGCATCATTCAGAATCCTAATTTCAAGCCTGGCGAAGCGAAGTAATCGTTGTAAACAACGGCCTGAAGAATAGCTATGCGCCGGCGCTCAGAGGAGCGTGCAGCTTCTCAAGAGCAGCGATGTGTTCCAGGATCATTTCGATTACGTACTCGTCCCCAAATTTCGAATTGATCATCACGTTATAGAGCGCCCGGCACGGCCATTCCGCGCCAAAATAGTGGCGTATGAAGGATGCGCGCTCGGCGTCGATTTCGGACACGAGTTGAGCAGCTTCTTTCTCGGTCTTACCGATTGATTTTATGCGGAGAATTTTCTCCTCTCGTGAGGCGTAGACGAAGACGTGGAAAGCGTTTGGATTGTCCCGAAGGATGTAGGGCGCCCCGCGGCCCACGATAACGCAATTCCCACGGGATGCGGCGTCTTTCACCACTCTCTGAAGCATCTCGAACATTTGATCCGTGTCGAAGCCCGAGGCGGAGCCCTCTACCGGGAGGGCCCTTTCATAGCTTCCTCGCGCGAAAACTTTGAACAGCCGGTAGACCAAAGGGTCCACGCGTTCGTCGCATCGGCATGCAGCTTTATGGTCTACGTTGGCGAGTCGTGCAATTTCGGCGGTGAGTTCCTCGTCCCACAATTTCCATTCTAGTTTTTCAGCCAGCCGACGCGCGATAAGCGCACCACCGCTGCCGTATTCACGCTCGACCGTGATGACCCGGACCTGCATGGCATCCTCCAAAGAGGATCAGTGTACTGCTATTGGGCCTCCCGGTTTCACTTTCTTCATCAGGAAGACGAAGGGAAGCATGACGAGGACGCATACGCCCAGGAGCCAGAAGTTGTCAACGTATGCCAGCATGGTGGCCTGCTGATTGAGCATGTTTGCGACGATGGCATAAGCCTGGTGGGAGGCCTGATAGGCGCTTGATCCCTTGGCCGTCAGCGCACGCGTAGTCTCCGCGAGCATGGCCTGCAATTGCGGATTCCCGCCGCGAATGTTGTTATTCAGGTTGGCTTGATGGAACTGAGTCCGGCGCGCCAGCATGGTAGTGACGAGTGAAATGCCAATACTCCCGCCGATGTTGCGCGCCAGATTGATCAAGCCAGAAGCCGCGTTGGATTTGTTTTTCGGAATGAATGCATAAGCCGCGGTGTTGATCGGTACGAATAGAAACGCCAGGCCGATTGCCTGGAATACGCGCGCACTGGCCACGGTCCGGAAGTCGACGGACGTATCGAAACGGGTCATATGGAATAGTGCAAACGAAAGCGTGGCCATTCCGAAAAGCAGAAGTCTTCGCGCGTCATAGCGCCCTAGAAGGAAGCCTACTACGGGCATGGCCACGAGGATTGCTAATCCTCCGGGCATCAACACGAGACCGGCTTGTTCCGCGGTGTAGCCCATAATCGTTTGCGTAAAGAGCGGCAACAACACAGTGCTGGACAGCAACGCAAAGCCCACCATGAACATCAGCATGTTTCCCACAGCAAACGAGCGGTCCTTGAAGAGATGTAAATCGATGATCGGGTCTTTGTGGTGCCACTCCCAGATCAGTACTGATATCAAAGAAATCGCGCTGATAGTGGTCATTATCACGATCAAATGAGAGCCGAACCAATCATCGCGTTGGCCTTTGTCCAACACTACCTGCAAGGTCCCGAGACCGAGAGCCAACAATCCTAAGCCGATGTAATCGATTTTGAAGCCGGTACGCTTTTTCTCCTTCATGTATGGCGGATCCGAAATCAATCGGTTGGTGAGAAGGAGAGAAATAATACCAACGGGGATGTTGATAAAGAAGATCCAGCGCCAGTCGAAATTATCGGTAATCCATCCGCCGAGAGTGGGGCCGATGGCCGGAGCAAGCACGACAGCCATGCCATAGACCGCGAAGGCCATTCCGCGTTTAGCGGGAGAAAACGTATCAGCGAGAATTGCCTGTTCGCTTGGTTGCAAACCTCCTCCACCTGCCCCTTGCAAGACACGAAAAAAAATTAGCATGCCGAGGCTAGGAGCTAGTCCGCACAAAAACGAGCTAATTGTGAAAACCGCCACGCAGGACATGTAAAAGCGCTTGCGGCCAATCATTTGCGAAAACCATCCGCTCATGGGTAAAACGATGGCGTTCGAAACGAGGTAAGACGTCAGGATCCAGGTGCTTTCATCTTGTCCGGCGGAAAGGCTGCCTGCAATGTGGGGGAGCGCCACATTGGCGACGCTGGTGTCGAGAACTTCCATGAATGTCGCCAGGGTTACGGTGAGGGCGATAATCCAGGGATTTACGGGCGGCCGTTGGTAAGCTTCCGATGCCATAAGAGCGCGGAGGCTACTTCACGTAAACCTTAGCTTCCACAGACATGCCTAGTCGCAGAGAGAGGTCTTTGTTTTGTCCAGGTTCGAGGACAATTTTCACCGGAATGCGCTGAACGACCTTGACGTAGTTACCGGTCGCGTTCTCCGGCGGAAGCAGGCTTAAGCGAGCGCCACTGGAATTAGCAAAGCTATCAACGTGACCATTGTATGTGCGATCGTTGGAATCCACTTTTATTTTGGCAGTTTGCCCGACGCGCATGTTTTTCAACTGAGTTTCCTTGAAGTCAGCCGTAATCCATACATCCTCCAACGGAACAATGGAGAGCAGTTGCTGATCGGGCTGGACGTTCATTCCAACTTCCACGTTTTTTGTAACCACGCCATTCACGGGAGCAACGATCTTGGTGTACTGAAGGTTTAATTCGGCCTGATCGAGGAGCGCTTGCTTTTGTTTAACGGTAGCATCGGAGGACAGCGCGCGCGCCTCAGAAGAAGCGACTTGCCTCGGGGCGGTTTGTGATGCGCGCAGACCAGCTTCGGCCGTAGCGAGCTTGCTGCGTGCCTGAGTCACTTGTTGCGCTGCCGCTGCAGCGGAGGAGCGAGCGGCTACAACTCCGGCTGCGTCGGCCTTGGCAGCCGCGACCGCTTGATCGTACGTCTGTTGGGAAATCTCCTGTTTATCAACAAGCTGCTTGTAGCGGCTGAGATCCGACTGCGACTTCGTGCTGTTTGCCTGAGCTTGTTCAAGCTGCGCTTGAGCTGCATCATATTGTTGCTGAGCAGCCGCGATTCCCGCGTTCGCATTTTGAATATCCGCTTCCGCGGACGAAATCTGGCTCGAGGTATTTACGTTTGTGATTGGGACGTTCAGGTTGGAAGCCAGGGCAGTCGCGCGCGCGTCTTCCAGCGCAGCTTTAGCTTGGTCCACGGCGACCTGATAATCGCGCGGATCGATTTCCACCAGTACGGTGCCGGCAGTGACGTACTGATTGTCGTCTACATTCACTTTTGTAACGTAGCCCGCAACTCGAGCGCTGAGCGGCATTAGATGGCCATCTACTTCCGCATCGTCAGTTGACTCGTAGCTTTGGAAATATCGCCACGCGAAGAACCCACCGACTAGGACAAGAAGGATTGCCGCAATCAGATAAAAGCGCGCGTTCGGATTCGATTGAATAAAGCTTCCTGCTCGCGACGGCGGAGGTTCCGACGCCGAATGAGTTTCCGATGGGAGCGACGTGGCTGCTCCGGCAGGCTTGTGGTCCGGGCCGACAGCCTGGTCCGCGGAGTTGGGTGTTTCCACCTCTGTTCTCTGTGCCATAGAATTATTTTCCTTTGAAATACTGCTTAACGCCTTCTTCTGCGAAACCCATGGCTCGCGCTAAGGAGATCTTCGCGTAGTTGTAGCTGTAAAGGGCTGAAATATAGTTTTCATGCGCGGTGGCAACAGCTTCCTGTGCCTGCACAACCTCCACTGTGTTCGTGACGCCCGCCGCAAAGCGATCGCGCGATTGCAATAAACTTTCATCCGCCAAAGCAACATTGCTTTTGCCTACGGCTACCTGTTGCGCCGAAGATTCGAGGTTGAGGAGGGCGGTGCGAATATCCGCGTCGATCTGGCCGCGCAAGTTGTCGAGCTGATCGCGGTTTTTCTGAAGTTGTGCATCGGCCTCCAAAACATCTCCGTGAACTTTACCACCCTGAAAAATTGGGACGGTCAGTGTCGCTCGCAGGTCAAAGACTCCATGGGTAAAAAGAGTCGAGTAGGTTCCGGCAATGCCGTAATCGCCGCTGACCGAAAGTGATGGGTAGTAACCCGCGCGAGCCGCGCGGCGCGCGTACTCCGCTGAACTGACAGTGGCCATCGCAGCCTGAAAATCGGAGCGCGAGGCATATGCGCGCTTCAGTGCTTCTTCAACCGTGATGCCTTCGAGGGGCTCGTAAGGAGATTTGTCAGTGAGATCAAATTCCTGACCCGGGGCGAGACCGATGACTCTGGAGATGGTCAGTTTCTGAATTGCGAGATCGTTCGTGGCCTGAATTAATTGCTGTTGACGGGTCTGCAACTCGACGTGCGCGCGAAGTTCATCGATTGCAGGCGATGTTCCAGCTTTGAGTTGATCAGCGGCTTGATTGTAAAGTGCCTGGGCCGTGTTCACTTGAGCTGCCGCTGTTTCAATACGCGATTCGTCGGCGATGGCTTGAAGATAGTTATAGCCGACTGCGAGAACGACGAGATCTCGCGCGTCTTTATAGGTATATTGGGCGGCCTTCACGTTCTGAGATGCGGCGTGGGTGTTGTTGATAGCCTTCAAGTCGAATACGGATTGCGTCGCATAGGCGCGGCCATCGTAATAAGTAAAGGGGCCAACGATGGAAGGAATAACCGCGCCGGGGATTTTGAAGTTGAATCCGAATTCGGCCAGGTCAATTTGCGACTGGTTTACGTAACTGGAGGTCGTCACATTCGGCAAGAGCGCGCTCAACTGCTGCCAGCGCTGGCCGCGAGCTGAACCGACATCCTGACTCGAAAGCAGCAAGCCCAGGTTTTGTTTCAGGCCGCGGTTGATGGCGTCCTCAAGTGTTATCGGTAGAACGCCAGGAACGAGTTTGGTGGGCACGCTGCCGGAGAATGAGCTTTGCGTTTGCGGCGCCGTAGGCGGGGAAGGAGGAGAGTAAGTACTGGATCCGGCGCTTGAACCAGGATTTCCAGCTTGGGTGACGGGGCCGGGGGGAAGCTGAGCCGAAAGAGGTTTCTTGGCCGCAGGCGAAAGGATTGTCAACACAAGGAATAAAGCAGCCAGTCGATGTTTCACAAAGTCTCCTCCGGTTCCATGCTAAATATGATGAAACCCAGCCCTTCGAGATTCACTGAGCCAGTTCAAACTTGACCGCAATTAACACCTCAGCGCTTCACTTTCCTCTTGAGCTTTCCTTTCCTAGTTGAATCGGCACAAAGGCTTGGAAAGAACAGATCCCAAACTTCCTCTGATGACTTTCGCAACATGGAATCAGGATTCAGAGCCCAGGCTATGGTCACGCCCATCAGTATGAGATGAGTGAGCCGAGCGAGCTCAGCAGCAGAACGGTCGCGGCGAATCTCCCCGGTCTCCTGACCAACGGCAAAAATCTCCGCCAAGACGCGACGCGCTCGCTGGAGCCTGTTCTGGAACTCGGCGCGCACCGGCGCGCACGACAAATGAGCCGCGAAAATGGACCGAAGCAAATCGGGGCTTTGCGAAGATTGGCCGGCAAGGTCAGTAGCCAACTCCTTGAGAACCGCTAAGACCGAGTGATTTGCCGAGTGAGCTCTTTTTAGCGCGGCTTCGATCGCGGCAACGCGCTCCTCGCCGTAAGTCGCTAATACGTGTTCTTTAGTGGGGAAATAATTAAAAAAAGTTCCTTTACCAACGTCCGCAGCTTCCGTGATGTCTTCGACAGTAGTTTCGAGATAGCCACGTTCGGCGAAGATACGGAGGGCGGCGCGATAAATGCGCTCTTGAGTTTCTACGCGGCGGCGCTCGCGCCTATTGGGCTGTGCAGTCACAGCTGCGCGGCGAGTGGATGGCAGGGCACTCGAAGATTTCATTGGTAGAAGACTCCAATAGTGACTTATAGGCGACTACGACTATAGGTCATATATCGAGGGAGGTCAAGACATCTGCGTTGGTCGACGAACCTTTGTGGGAGAGATTGTAATGCGGAGGGTTGCTGCCTTGCGTAACAATTAGAGGGCGATCGAGTCAGCAGGAAGGCCACCCAGTCGATGGCCTTCGCGCTGACCCACTAGCGTTTCCGTTGCGTTCCGATTCCGAGTCTACTTTCGAGCGCTTGAGATCTTGTCAAGTTCGTCAATCAGATCTTTGGCAGCCGGCGGGGCGGCTTGACCGCCTTCGACGATGTCCTTCGCGCTGATCGATTTGCCATACACAGCCTTATTGGCATCATCATCGGAGTCCATTGAGGCGCCTTCCAAAGAGACACCGGCAAATAGACCCTTGGTCCGGGAGTAGGTGAGAACGTCAACCTTCATCGAAGCAGCATTGTAACCCGTTGCTGCAGCTCCCGTGGGGCCAGCTGCGGCAGCGGCATTTGCTCCGAGCTTTGTCTTGCCGTTGAGGATTTGTTCTGCGCCCTTATGGTTCATGACCACGAGGACAAAATCAGTGGCCGTGGAACCGAGTTGAACTCCGACGCTGCCTTGGTCAAGCTTGTACATCGCTGGCGCGCCCCAGTCACCCTTCATGTCGGCTCCGTTTCGGCAAAGCAACACGCCTCGTCCGTAACTGCCGCCGATTCCAACGGCTACTTTTTTCACGCTAGGAAACACAACGACACAGTCAGCTTGGTCTATGATGCTCACGGGCAAACCCTTATCTCCCATAATCTCCCGTAGCACTGTGGCCGAGTTAACTAGACGGTCGTCTTCTTTTCTCTGAGCGAACAAGGGAGAAGCAACAGCCAAACAGAGAGCGACTACGATCATTTGCTTTTTCACGGTTCAACCTCTTAAGTAGGATGGATTCGGAGCTAAAGCTCGGAATCGTGTTACTGACCTGGGATTCTGGGTTGGTTCCGAAGCAGGCGACATTGTACATCGACCTGCTTCGCTCAGCTTCCGAACCGAAGCCGAATATGGGGAATTGAGTGTCACGTTGCGATTAGCTGTGTTTCGGTGAATGCTTCCTTAGGGTTGAAAGGAGCAGTGCAGCCGATGGTGGCGGAGGAACGGCGTGATGAAGGACAATGTCCCTGGCGGGAATCTTCTTTCCATACACGCGTTCGTTCGCGTCGTTGTCCGGACGCACCGTGGAACCCGCGAGTGATACGCCCGCGAAAAGTCCCCGTGCTCGCGAATACGTCAGAATCTGTGCGCGTAAAGTGACGTCGGTTTCCGCTGAAGCGTTGCGTCCCACCGGGCCGATGGCTGCAGAGGCGTCGCCACCGATTTTCACTTTGCTGGCTAGAATGCCTTTGGCACCGTCTTCATTCATAACCAGCAGAACGAAATCGGTTGCTTGCCCGCCGGCCTGAAAGCCGAAACTGGCGCCTTCGAGGGCCATCATCGATGGCGCGCCCCAGGGACCATTGAATTCATCGCCGCGACGGCAGGTCATGACGCCACGTCCGTAGCTGGCGCCGACAATGAATGCCGCCTTAAGCACGGAAGGGAATACGATGACGCAGTCCGCTTTGTCGATGATGCTTTGCGGAATATCGTCGGGAATATTCATGATTTCTTTTACGACTTGACCCGCATTCTTGATGCGGTCTTCGTCTTTTGTGGTGTCATCATCTGCGCGCAGAGCAGATGCAGTGAACATCGCCGGAATTCCAGCTAATACCAGCATCAGCAGGGCCGAAAGAATGCTTTTCATCATTGCCTCCTGTGGAGAGCCATATCATATGGGTTTCGCTGTGGAATCGCAACCTTTCTGCGAGCGCGGCACAAGCAGAAGATTCGCATATAATCAATTCCGTTTCAATTCGGCACAAACAACTTATGGTCAAATCCGAGCTATTTTCGCATGTCCGTCGGGGACTCGCTGTGCTGCTCGCTCTTAGCGTTTTTGGACCGCTTGTAGTCGGGCAAAGCTCAACCTCTGCTTTAAGGGAATCGTCGGCGAAAAAAAAATCTGTAGCTAAACGGCCAGATGTAGCGCGATTTCGCGCGAGGGTTGATGCCGTCTTGGCTGAAGCTCATGCGCAGAAGGCGTTCTGGGGAGTTTTAATAACGGATGGAGATAGCGGAGAGACGCTCTACGAACTGAACGCCGATAGATTCTTCACGCCAGCGTCGAACGCCAAGATTTTCACTTCTTCGCTCGCGCTTTCCACGCTCGGGCCCGATTTTCGTTTTCGCACTACATTGGAAACAACCGGTCAGCTGGAGGGCGACGGTCGACTTGTGGGCGACTTAATTTTAGTGGGACGTGGTGATCCGGATCTTTCAAATCGAAAATTTCCCTACGCCGGGAAGGTGGAGCACGAGGGTCCTACGGAAGCTGCGTTAGCAGGGATGGTGGCAGACGCGATCGCGAAAGGCCTGAAGGAGATAGACGGGGACATCGTTGCGGATGATAGTTACTTTCCCTACGATCCTTATCCAGCGAGCTGGAGTGTAGGGGATCTGTATTTTACATTTGGTGCGCCGGTGAGCGCGCTCGCGTTCAACGATAACTCTTTTTCGATTGAAGTAAGTCCGGCGCAACACGAAGGCGATGCGGCCACACTATTGGTGGAGCCGGTTGCTGCTGCGGATAGTTTTGGGCACGAAGTTGGGACTGGCGCAAGCAGCGGGAAACCGGATTTTTCAGTGGTTCGCGAGCCAGGACAGAAATTTATTCTCTTACGCGGTTCGATCCCCGCCGGTCATACGCCCATTAAACTCGACTTTGCGATGACCGATCCAGCCGAAGTCGCTGCACTGACTCTCAAGCAAACTATCGAGAACGCCGGAGTGCGCGTGACTGGCGGGGTCCGCGTGCAGCATGCTGCACCGCCACATCCGTTTGACGCAACGACTCTGGCCACACTGTCGGCGCCAACCGTTCCGCTTAATCCCGGCGCTGTGAGCAGCGAAGTCGCGAAAATTGTGAGTACTCTCCTGTTGGCGGAGCATATCTCCCCGAACCTGCTCGAAAGCATTCGCGTAATGAATAAAGTGAGCCAGAATTTGCACGCGGAATTGTTTCTTCGGACGGTAGCACGCGAAAAAGCTGGAGTGGGCTCAACAGACGCAGGGATCTGGGTGGAGCAGAATTTCCTGAAAACGGCTGGAGTTACGGAGGGCGACGCCGTTTTGTCGGACGGATCAGGTCTTTCGCGAGACGACCTGGTAACACCACGAGCGGTCGTTCAACTTCTGCAATACGTGTCGCTGCAACCGTGGGGAGCGGACTATATTTCGACATTTCCGATAGCTGGTATGGACGGAACGCTCGAAAACAGGATGAAGGACACGCCTGCGGCGGGTCGGATTTTGGCGAAGACGGGTTCGCTCGAACATGTGAGGGCGATGTCCGGTTATGCCACAACGATGCGGGGCGAACACCTGGTCTTCACGATTTTCGGGAACAACAGTACGGCACACGGACACGAGGCCACCGCCGCGATGGATGCGATTGGAATTGCAATGGTCGAAACGCTCGGAATCTCGGCACAACCAAAAAAGAAAAAATGAGAAAGCGGCAAGGGGTTCCAAGTTTCGGAGCGCCCGGCCCGCCGCGTAATCGCCCGCCAGACGCGTTAATTCCGGTTGCGATTGGAGAGTTACAGGCAAAGGGCGTCATGAGAGTCTGTTTCGATTTGCTCATTCGCTGATTTCCCGCGGTAACCGGGCTACAATTTCAATGCGAGGTAATGGTGTCTCGAACTGCGGAACAGGTTTTGGAATTCGACCGGCTGAAAGACATCGTTAGTCGTTACTCGACCTGCGCGCCGGGCCGGCGGGCCACGCTGGCTCTGGTAATCAGTCAGGATGTGGCAGTCCTCGACGCTGAGTTTGGGCTGGTACGTGAAGGCGCAGCGTACTTTCGCGCTGGTTCTGAATTTGGTTTTGGTTCGCTTGCCGATCCCGAAGCGTGGCTAGCTCGATTGGTGATTCCGGGTTCTACCCTCGTTCCCGCGGAGCTTCTGGATGTTGCATCGCTGATGGATGCGACGCATGCGGTTCGACAGGCGTTCAAGGAAGTGTCCGCGAAATATCCCAGGCTTAGCGAAGTTGCGGGAGCTTTGGTGGATTTTCGACATCTTTCAACAGCGATCAGGCGGGCAATTCTGCCGAACGGAGAAATCAGCGACGATGCGTCGCTACAGCTGAAACGCATTAGGGAAAGCATGGGACAGGCGCGCAATAAAATCCAGAAGTCACTTGAGGGAATTCTGCGTTCGCGGGGCGAACCCGCGGGCGAAGATTACGTCACGCTCCGCAACGAGCGTTTCGTAATCCCAGTTCGTGCCGCCGACCGACGCGCTGTCCCGGGTGTGGTTCACGGAGCAAGCGCGACCGGCCAGACAGTTTTCGTCGAGCCACTCGAAGCCATCGATTTGAACAATCGCCTGGTTCAACTGAGCGAAGACGAAGTCGCGGAAATCGCTCGGATTCTGGAAGAGCTGACACAACGGGTGCGCGCTGAACGCGAGCCATTAGAATCCGCGGCTGAAAGGCTAGCTCATTTGGATTCGATTTTCGCTCGCTCGCGCTTTGCACGCGAACTCGATTGCGTGATGCCGGAATTTACAAAAGGGAATTTGTTGCGCCTTGATGGAGCGCGAAACCCCGTGCTCGAAGCCACGCTCAGGCCGCAGGGCCGCAAGGCGGTTGCACTGTCGCTCGGCCTCGGCGGAGAAGAGACTGTGATGGTAATTAGCGGTCCCAACACCGGAGGCAAGACCGTTGCGCTGAAAAGTGTGGGGCTGGCAGCGCTTTCAGCGCAATCGGGGATTCCAGTCGCGGCTGAGCGCGCTGAGATGCCGATCTTTGACCACGTACTCGCCGACATCGGTGACGAACAATCCATCGCGGCGGACCTTTCAACGTTTTCGGCGCACATGTTGAACCTGAAATCCATGCTAGAAGCGGCTACGGAGCGCTCACTGATCTTGGTGGACGAAATGGGGACCGGCACAGCGCCGGAGGAAGGCGCGGCGCTGGCGGTAGCGTTGTTGGAGGAATTCCGGACACGTCATGCGTTAACCATCGCGACGACCCATCACGATCGTCTGAAATCGTATGCTTCGACTACCCCGGGAATTGTCAACGCGGCTATGGAGTTTGACGAAGTGAATTTGCGGCCCACATATCGCCTGTTGGTAGGAGTGCCGGGAACGTCGAGCGGAATCGAAATTGCGCGAAGGCTTGGTCTGCCGACGCGGGTGGTGGAGCACGCACGTGCAAGTCTTCCGCCTGAGTCGCGCGAGGCGCGCGATTTGATTGCCTACCTTCATCGTAGCCGGGATGAAATGGAGGAAATCAAACGCGAGGCGCGCAACGAGCTTGCGCAAATTGAAGTTGAGAGAAGCGCGCTTCAAACCGAATGGGTTGGACGCCAGAAAAAACGTATCGCCGAGCTCGAAAAGAGTTTTCAAGAAACACAGAAACGGCTCGAAGGCGAAGTGGCGCGCGTTACGGCGGAGATTCATGACCGTGCACTGCGATCACAACTGGAGAAGCAGTCTGGGAAGCGAATGGGAAAGCTCGCGACCGACGCACGTGCCGATACTGATTCGGCGGTATTGGAGACACTAGCTTCGTCACAGGCTGACCTTGGAATTGGAATTGAAGCTCCGGCGAAGCCAGTAGCTCCGGATCAACTTGCCGCTGGGCTGCGCGTCGTGGTGAAAGGATTCAAGCAATCGTTGATCTTCCGCCGGCTAGACGGACGTATGGCGGAAGTGGAGGCGGGACCTCTGCGGATGCGCGTTCCGCTTGCGGATTTGGTTGGCATCGATGGTGGGGCGAAATCACCGACGGGAGATCCTTCCTCATCTGCGCGCCCGAGCGGAGTGACGGTTCACGCCCAGCAAAGCGACGAACCTGCAAACCAGGAAATAAACGTGATTGGCTGCACGGTGGAGGAAGCTACGCGCCGCGTGGATAAATTTCTTGACGAAGCAGCGCTCAGCAGCTTGCCGAGCATTCGAATTATTCACGGACACGGAACTGGCGCTTTGCGCCGTGGCCTAGCGGAATTTTTATCAAGCCACCCGCTGGTAGAAAGCGTTCATCATGAGGCGGAAGATCGGGGTGGAACAGCAATCACGATTGCGGACCTGCGAAGCTAACGCGCGACGGCAGTTAACGTTCATTTTAGGATTTGCAAACGTCTCCTTCCAGGAAGAGGTCAGCGAGAGCATCCGATCAGGGAATGGCTTAGAATAACGTCTCGATGGCTGAAGCGGGATCATTTGCGGAGCGAGTGAAGCAGCAGGCGGACGTAGTCCGCGTGATCGGCGAGTACGTGCGTCTGAAAAAGAGCGGTCAGAACTTCACTGGACTATGTCCCTTCCACCAGGAGAAGACGCCTTCGTTTGCGGTGCATCCAGTGAAGCAGATTTATCACTGCTTTGGGTGCGGCGCCGGCGGCGACGTTTTCAAATTCGTGATGGAGTTGGAGAAATGCACGTTCCCGGAAGCGATTCGCACGGTGGCAGAAAAATGCGGCATTGCAATTCCGAAGCCGCGCGAGCGCTCGCCGGAAGAGCGAATCGAGAATCAGCAGCGAAGCTCGCTTGTCGAGCTGCACCGTGAAGGCGCAGCTTTCTTCACGCGACAATTGCTCGAGACTCCGGAAGGAAAAGTCGCATGCGCGTATCTTGAGGACCGCGGATTGAACCGCGAAGCCATGATGAAATTCGGGCTGGGCTTCGCGCCATCATCAGGTGACGCGCTGCTACGATTTCTGAAGCAGAAATACCCTGAAAAACTACTCGAGGTATCAGGCCTTCTGTCCCGTGATCCGACCGGCCGTTTCTTCGATCGTTTTCGGCGGCGGATCATGTTTCCCATAACCAACGAAGCTGGAAAGGTAATCGCATTTGGCGGGCGAGCGATGGGCGATGACATGCCTAAGTATTTGAACTCGCCGGAGACGCCTATCTATTCAAAGAGCAACGTTCTCTATCATCTCGATCGGGCAAAGGAAGCGCTGCGGCAAAATGATTTCGGCGTTTTGGTGGAAGGTTACATGGACGCGATCGCTGTAGCGCGCGCAGGAATTGCGAACGTAATAGCGAGTTGCGGCACGAGTCTCGCGGAGCCTCAAATAAAATTGCTTGGCCGGTTCACGCGGCGAGTCGTCGTGAATTACGATCCGGACACCGCGGGACACGCCGCAACAGAACGCTCCCTGATCCTTCTGCTCGAAAAAGAGTTTGACGTGCGAGTACTCGCGCTTCCCGGCGGCGCGGACCCTGATAAATTCCTGAAAGAGCAAGGCGCCGAGGCTTACAAAAAACTTTTGACGCAGGCTCCGCCGTATCTGGATTATCTGATTGGCCGCGCGCGATTGATGGATCGCACTACCGCGAACGGGCGCGTGGCGGCTCTCAATTTTCTTATGCCGTACATCCAACGGCTTCCGAACGGATTGCTGCGCTCGGAGTGGGCCACTCGTATTGCGTCTGAGTTGCATGTGGACGAGCCTGTCTTGCGGGAAGCGCTTCGCCGAGCGGCCACCGAACGCCGCAGCGAAGTAAAGCCGAAGGCCGAATTACTTGGTCCGAGCATTAAGGGCGCCGAGCGCCGTTTGATCCATATGCTGGCGGAAGCGGATGGCTTTCGCGAAAAACTGGCCCACGAGATTGTTTCCAGCGGGCTGCATCGAGGTCTGGAGACGGAGAAGATTTTCGATCTGCTTGTTGCAAGGGCGGGGAAGCGTTGCGATCCGTCGACGTTCGCCGAGGCTCTCGATGAGCGTGATCGGCGCATGCTCTTCGAGATTTTCTTCGAGTCGTTCTCCGAACACACCTGGGACGAAGCGGAAAGCTGCCTGAGTGTCCTTCGGAACAGGCGCGTGGAGCAGGAATTGGCCGAATTGCAGCAGCAACTCGAAGCAAAGCCAGCTGCGGGAGAATTGAGACGAATCATTACTCGACGCCTTGAACTCCAAAAACTCTTGGCGGGCCAATGAGTTACGGCATTTGATTGACCGCAACGCCATCTATGTTATATATTCGTAAGGTTTTGGATGAAACGAAGGGCACGCGACGAGCATCATATAGGTGTGGGAGAAGCGGCGCGGGCTCGGCGGGTACGGGCGCAAGGGCCAGGATCGGGATCGAATCGTCTTAAAAATAACAGTTTATTTGTAATGATTGCAAGGGTGTGCCGGGGTGTCTAGTGTCGGCCACATTTTGCTTTGGACGCCGTACCATGTGCGCCGCTCGGTTCAGCAGAGGGAGGAAGCGTGACGGTAGCTCTTGAAGAGAAATACGATCAGGTAAGACAACTCATCGCAATGGGCAAGGAGCGAGGCTACCTGCTTTATGATGAGGTCAACGATATTTTGCCGCCCGAGGTCCATTCCTCGGAGGAAATTGACGATTTGCTCTCCACCTTCGAGCGCTACGGCATTGATGTGTACGAAGACCTTTCCAGCGCAAAAGCTGCACTGGCTGCGGCGGATCCTTCCGACACTGCAGATGTAAAAGATGAGCCTGCTTCGTCGGCTTCTGAAGATGGCGAACTTGATTTAACGCCGGGAACACTCGAAAAGACGAACGATCCTGTTCGGATGTATCTCCGCGAAATGGGCACCGTGCCCTTGCTGACGCGCGAAGGTGAAGTGGCGATTGCAAAGCGAATCGAGCGCGGCCAATTGCTCGTTCTGAAAACAATCACTCGCGCCCCGCTCATCTTGAAGGAACTTCTGCAGGTCGGCGAAGACGTGCGCAACGGATCGCGCTCAATAAAGGAAATCGTTCAATTCGACGACGAAGAGTTGACCGAAGAAAAAATCGAGCAGAAGACCAAAGAGACGCTCAAGCAGATCGACAAAGTCGCCAAGCTTTACCTGGTTGCGATTAAGCAAGCAGCCAAGCTGGACAAGATTCCGCGGTCGAAAAAGCGGCCCTACCTCCGAGCGCGCTACACGCTGGCTCGGACGCGTGTGGAGATGTCGAATCGGTTCCGAGAACTGGATTTTAATCCGCTGGAGAAGAAGCGGCTGATTGAAAAAATCCGGCAGACGGTTGAGCGCGTTCATTTTCTCGAGCGCGACACGGTCAAGCTCGAGCGCCGCGTGGAAGCTTCCAAGGGCGACGTGCAGGCGGAAGCGCGCAAAGATCTCAGAAATCGCCGTCAGGAACTGAGCGAAATCGAACTTGCGAGCGAAGTGAGCCCGACGGAGCTGAAGCGGGCGCTTCAGGTGATTCTTCGGGGCGAAGCGGAAGCCGAGCAAGCGAAAAAGGAACTAATCGAAGCGAACCTGCGCTTAGTTGTTTCCATCGCGAAGAAATACACGAACCGCGGCTTACAATTTCTCGACCTGATTCAGGAAGGCAACATCGGGTTGATGAAAGCCGTGGACAAGTTCGAGTGGCGCCGCGGCTATAAATTTTCCACCTACGCGACGTGGTGGATTCGCCAGGCCATCACTCGCGCGATCGCGGACCAGGCACGCACCATCCGCATTCCCGTGCACATGATCGAAACGATCAACAAGCTCGTCCGCACGCAGCGGCAGCTGGTGCAGGAGCTTGGCCGGGAGCCTACATCGGAAGAAATTGCAAAGCGGATGGATATTCCCGTCGCGAAAGTGCGCAAAATTTTGAAGATTGCGCAGGAGCCGATTTCGCTCGAGACTCCGATTGGTGAAGAGGAAGATTCGCATCTTGGCGATTTCATCGAGGACAAGGCCGTCGTTTCGCCGTCGGATGCTGTGATCAACCTGAGCTTGAAGGAACAGACGTCGTCCGTGTTGAAGACCCTCACACCGCGAGAAGAAAAAGTGATCAAGATGCGATTCGGTCTGGATGATGGCAGCGAGCACACGCTCGAGGAAGTCGGCCAATCCTTTGCTGTCACTCGCGAGCGCATTCGGCAAATCGAAGCGAAGGCTCTGCGCAAGTTGCGACACCCTTCGCGCTCGCGCAAACTCCGCGCTTTCCTTGAAGGCTCCGCGAGCGATTACTAATTCTCGTGTACTTCCCGGCTGATCGCAGCGGGAATCTGAGACTCACTTGTTGAGAATGACTCAGGCTTCGAGGATTTCTTGTAAGCGGTCTAGCGCTTTGAACCAGTAGGATTTCATCTTCGCGCATTCGGCCGAGCTCGTCAGTTTCATGTGATCGACGGCGGCTTGGCTCTTTCCAGAGCCTTTGGCGTAGAAATTCACACTCAGCCGGCTTTTCCCTCCGTTCCATTTTGCACGAAGCGATTTATTCGGCGTGGCAGTCGTGATTTCCACGTTGGCGTCGGGAAGCCAGCGTCGCCGAACTTTTTCGTCGGTCCAGGCTTCGAAGAGCTTGGTCATAGGCACGTTCAAGGTGCGGCTGCCGGATGCTGCAAATTCACCGTCACACTTCTGGAATTTCTCGCGGATGCCGCGCGCGTGCTCGTAATCGACAGCGACCATCTGGCACCACCAAGGCCCCATTTTTTGCGCGTCGCGAAGGTAAGCGGAAATTTCCGTATGCTGCCACTTTTTCGCGCCCGCTCGATCGAGGATTTTGAACCACTCCGTCCGCGTCCTCCCCGTTCTCTCCTTCACCGCCTCGTCGCTCATCCGTTTTGCTGCCCGCGGCTTTCTCATCGTAACGATCTCCGTATTTGATTTTCTCCTCAGTCGTCAGAAACTCAACTCCCGGAGCCTGGCCTATTTCTGCTGCTGCGCCGTGGACCAGTTCACGGCCGAGCCATATTCATACACTAGCTGCGCGCCGCGGTCGGCTCCAAAAATTACCAACACCGCGAGGATGCTGAGGCCGAGTAGCATGAATTTTCGCAGTTGGGCGGTGAAATTCCGCCGCGCGACAAACGCAAAAATGCACAGCGCAAGACTCAAACTTGTTGATACCAGCATTAAGGCTTGGTGAATTCCTACCACTCGTTGGGCTGCATCCGGCGGAACGGATTTTTCTGCCGCTAATCCAGTTAGCACCGCTACAACCGCAGCCAACGTGCCGAGATAGAGCATCCTTGAAGCCGTTCGTTGCATGTCATCACTCGTACGCCAAACCGCGAGTAGTTCGAATAACAGGGCCGCGAACCAAAAAACGATTGGAAAATGAACGAAGATTGGATGGTAGTTCAGCGCCGCTTTTAGGCCTGGGAGCATAGAGAAGTACCTCCTCGCGTAACCGAATTCGCCGCTCGACAGCGCATTATGTGTCAGCGTCCTCGCCAGGTAAATAGGTGTATGATTTGCCGCGATTCTTGAACGTAATTCGCGAGGGGCTTCGGAAGATGAAATGGGCTCTCCGGGTGCTGGGCGTGGTGGCCGCGTTGATTGCGGCGATATTTCTAATTGGCTCTTCGCTGCCGAAGCAGCACACAGCGACGCGCGCGGCGCGGTTTCATCAGCGGCCCGAAGCAATCTGGAGCGCCATTACCGATTACTCGAAGTTTCCCGAATGGCGTAAGGGCGTAGCGCGTGTAGAGGCGCTGCCTTCCGCGAATGGCAAACCGTCGTGGCGCGAGTTCGACAAGTACGATCACGCCATTCCTTATGAAATTATTGAATCGACGCCGCCGCAATATCTCACTACGCGTATCGCCGATCCGGAATTGCCCTTCGGAGGAACCTGGACATACCAGCTCACCCCACAAGCGGACGACGGCACCGTGCTACGTATCACTGAAAATGGCGAAGTTCGCAACGTGTTCTTTCGTTTCGTGGCTCGACTTTTCATCGGATACACGAAAACAATGGAGGATTATCTCAACGCGCTGGGTGAGAAGTTGGGCGAAAAGACAACCGTGGAATACTAGATGCCGCCAAAAGCGCCATGGAAAACACGGCCTCCTGAACGGGACTACTCCCATCGCGCTCTGATTGATAAGCTCGGAGTGAAGGTCGGCCAGCGCATCGCAGTGCTGGGAGTGGAAGACGCGGAATTCCTGAAAGATCTCGCGGACAGGGTTCCGGAATATTCACGCGGGCGTCTTATCGCGAGTACGGACCTTATCTTCTTCTCTGCGGAGGCTTGTGAAGATCTTTCGCGGTTGAAATCTCTAGCTCGTTCGATTAGTAAGTCGGGTGGCATCTGGGTTGTGTATCCGAAGGGCCAAAAACACATCCGCGAGATCGATGTTATCAACGCAGGGAAATCCGCAGGACTGACCGATAACAAAGTGTGCCGTTTCTCCGAAACACACACGGGACTGCGCTTTGTGATTCCCGTGGCGAAACGCTAAGCACTTCGTCCGATCACCTCGCCTCAAATCCTATGACCAGCGATCGGTTTGGAGTAGTGCATTGCTGCCAGGAATAAGTGATGGAAATTTTCGCTGCTTCGCTTGCGGTGCGCTTTATCATGTGCATATGGCGGTGAGGCTCGACGTTCGCAAGTTGACGGTGGAATTGCCGACTCAGACCGGCTGGGTGAGGCCGGTGAATGAGGTATCTTTCACCCTAGGCGAAGGAGAAACACTGGGGATCGTCGGGGAATCAGGCTCTGGCAAGACGATGCTTTCACTCGCGCTGATGGGTCTCGAACCGCCTGGGGCGCGGCGGAAAGGCGAAGCCTGGCTGCATGAGCGCGATGGAGCTGCGGATTCACGAGGAACAAATCTCCTCACCGCACGGCCTGATGAAATGCGCGCGCTGCGCGGCCGTGAGATTGCCATGATTTTTCAGGAACCGATGACGGCGCTCAATCCCGTGATGCGCGTGGGCGCGCAGATTGAAGAAGCGATCCGCGTCCACGAAAATGACGCAAATCAAAACGAGATTCACCGTCGCGCGATTCAAGCTCTCGAACAGGCCGCGCTATCCGATCCGGATTTGCGCGCTCGGCAATATCCCCATCAACTTTCGGGCGGCCTACGGCAGCGTGTGATGATAGCGATGGCATTGGCTGCCGGCCCCGGAATTTTAATCGCCGACGAACCCTCGACAGCGCTCGACGTAACGGTGCAAAAGCAAATTCTCGAACTGCTGGCCAAGCTGCGCAAGGAACTTCAGCTTTCGCTGCTTTTTATCACACACGATCTCGGAGTCGTTGCGCAGGTTGCCGACAGAATTATCGTCATGTACGCCGGCCGGATTGTAGAGGACGGCCCGACGATGGAAGTGCTGCGGCGCCCCCGCCATCCCTACACGGAAGGCTTACTGCGTGCAGCGCCCCGCCTTGAGCAGGGGAATTTGATTCCGATCCCCGGCACCGTTCCAGCATTGAACGCTCTTCCTCCCGGTTGTGCTTTCGCGCCGCGCTGTCCTTACCGTGTGATTGAATGCGACGTCGCCGTGCCGGAGCTTCGACCTACAAGTAAAAATCATAGTGCGAGGTGTATTCTCGTTTCATGTCCCCAGCCAACGACAACGAATTGAAAGCGCTCGTACGCGAACGATTCACGCGCACAGCCGAAGTTTTCGGCGACTATGCCGTTGCGCATCGCGTAACGGAAGCGGAGCGGCTCGCGCGTATGGTGTCCGCGGGCCTAAACGATCGCGCAGTCGATCTAGCCTGCGGCCCTGGAACGCTTGCTCTCCGTTTTGCGCACCACGTGCTATGGATCTGCGGGCTGGACCTCACTCCTGCGATTCTCGCGTTGGCACGCAACAATGCAAAAAAAGATAGACTCTCCAACCTCTTTTGTGTCCTCGGTGACGCGCAAGCTCTGCCATTTGGGGATGGATCGCTCGACATTGCCGTCACGAGTTATAGCCTGCACCACATTTCGGATCCGGCGAAGGTGCTGAATGAGATGGCGCGGGTAGTAAAACCCGGAGGCCGCGTGGGTGTACTCGACATTGTGGTGCCGGAAGATCCAAAGATTCGCGAGTTGAACCATCGAATCGAGTACACACGCGATCATTCGCATTCTCGCTCGCTCTCGCGAAGTGACTTCGAGAAGATCTTTAGTGCCGCAGGCCTTCATATCGTCGCGACGGAGGTACACGGGCATCCACGGACCTTCGATCACTGGATGCACGTCGCCGGATGGAAGCGCACGGATCGTGAATACAAGGAAGCTCGCCGGCTGTTGGAATCTTCGATGGACGATGACGGTGCCGATTTTCATCCGAGATTTGAACCCGCCGACGTAGCAAGGCCCGGCGAAGAGCGCGAGATCTACATAGTCAACACCGGAATCTATATCGCCGCCGAGAAAATTTAGAATGCAAGCCGAGACGCTGCTCCAGGTTCGCAATCTCAGGAAGTCTTATTTCGTATCGACGGGTGCGTTCACTAGATCCGAACGCCAAACCGTCGGCGTGGACGATGTGAGCTTCAATCTAGAGCGCGGAGAAACATTGGGGATTGTCGGCGAATCGGGTTGCGGCAAAACGACGCTCGCGCGAATGTTATTGCGGCTGATCGAGCCGGACTTGGGCGAGATTTTTTTTCGCGGGCAGAATTGGCTCCACGCGCGCGGAGCGGAGCTGCGGGCTCTGCGCCGCCGAATGCAAATGGTATTTCAGGATCCTGTCGCGTCGCTTAATCCCCGGATGCGAGTTGGGACAATTGTTGGCGAACCGCTGGCTGTACACGAGTCGAACTTGTCGCGGACGAAGAGACGGGAGCGCGTGGCGGAAACCCTGGAAGCAGTCGGACTCAGCGCGGAATCAATGGATCGCTATCCGCACGAATTCTCCGGTGGCCAGCGCCAGCGAATTGGAATCGCGCGAGCTTTGATTCTACGGCCGGAGCTAGTGATCGCAGACGAACCGGTGTCCGCGCTGGATGTTTCAGTGGGAGCGCAAATTTTGGAATTGCTGGCTCGCCTGCAGCGCGAATTCTCCCTGACCTTGATTCTTATCTCTCACAGCCTTCCCGTGGTAGCGCAACTCGCTACACGAGTCGCGGTGATGCAGCGCGGACGAATTGTTGAAATCGGCGTTGCGGATGAGGTGCTCGGCGCTCCGAAAGATCCGTATACAAAAGCTCTTATCGCCGCCGTTCCGCAGATTCCCGCGTGATGTATCAGTTTTTTCTTCCTCGATTTGCGAACAGGCCCGGGCTGTCCTTTCCACACTGACCACGCTCCTCAAGACGCATAAACTGAGATACACTCTGCCCGCTTGTAACTTATCGCTCGTCCAAACGTACTCGAACTAAGAACCAGCGCTTCTACCTTTGACTGTCGGAGGAAAGAACATGGCTAGCCCAGTGATGCCCGCTCCGGAAGCCGCGCCGTCCGTTAGCTCATTCGGTCGAATTTTCGGTGCGATTTTCAGTCCCAAGCCCACGTTTGAATCGATCGCGCAACGGCCCACATGGATTTTGCCGCTCGTACTTATCAGCATCCTTTCGATCGTGACCATTTATATCTTCGGGCAGCGCGTTGGCTGGCGTAGCTTCATGATCCGGCAGGATCAACAAAATTCGCGCCTCCAAAAGCAGATGGACCAGATGACACCCGAGCAGCGTGAGAAGATGCTGGACCAGCAGACTAAGGCTGCGTCGATATTTGGGTATGTAGGGGCGGTAGTGGGGATTTTCATTGTCGCCGTAATTATCGCCGCTGTTCTAATGGTTGCGTTTAACATGATGACTGGGGGAGGAATCGGCTTTACGACTTCCTTAGGCATCGTTACGCACTCCTGGGTGCCGGGCATTATTGGGGGACTACTGGGGATACTAGTCTTGTTCCTCAAAGATCCATCCACGATCGATCTCCAGCATCTTGTGGCGACCAATGCGGGCGCGTTTCTTTCTGACGACGCACCGAAGTGGCAAGAGTCTCTACTCAGTTCGTTAGATATTTTTACTTTCTGGACTATGATCCTGATGGCGATCGGCTACAGAGCCGCAAATCCCAAGAAAGTCTCGTTTGGCAAAGCCCTCGTGACGATTGTGGTCGTGTGGGCCATTTACGTCCTGTGCAAGGTCGGTTTCGCGTCGGCGTTCTCCTGATACACTCGCTCGGATGGGATTTCAGTTTGAAGTAGTTGCAACCGATCCGACAGGCGCGCGGCTGGGCAAGTTGACGACGCCACACGGCGTGATTGACACTCCGGCGTTTATGCCTGTGGGCACGGCGGCGACCGTGAAAGCGCAGACCCAGGCGGACCTGGAATCGCTCGGCGTTCAGATTCTTCTATCCAATACCTACCATTTGTATCTTCGGCCGGGCCATGAACTCATTCGCGATATGGGCGGTTTGCACAAGTTCATGTCCTGGCCCGGAGCAATCCTTACGGATTCTGGGGGCTACCAGGTTTTCAGTCTGAGCGAATTGCGCAAGGTGACAGACGACGGCGTCTCATTTCGTTCGCATTTGGACGGCTCCACGCATTTCCTATCGCCTGAGAAAGCACTCGAGATCGAGATCGCGCTCGGTGCAGATATCATTATGGTGTTGGATGAATGCATCGAAGCGCCGTCCACCGAACAGCGCACGCGGGAAGCTGCGGCCCGCACACTCGACTGGGCGCGACGTTCGCGGGATTATTTCGCGAAACATGGCGATTCTGCGCGGCAGATGCTTTTCGGCATAGTTCAAGGTGGAACCTACCCAGAACTGCGACGCGAAAACGCGGACGCGCTCGTGGATCTGAATTTTCCGGGTTATGCAATTGGAGGACTCGCCGTCGGTGAATCGCACAGCGTCACTTGCGAGATGACGCGAGCGGCTGCTTCACGCCTTCCCGCCGACCGGCCGCGCTACTTGATGGGAGTCGGCCGCCCGGAGCAATTGGCGGATTACGTCGCTCTGGGTATAGACATGATGGACTGCGTGCTACCAACGCGCAGCGCCAGGCACGGATGCCTTTATACTTCTCAAGGACGTCTGCTCATTAAGAATGCACAGTACGCAAAAGACTTGCGGCCAATTGACGAAAAGTGCGGCTGCGCCGTATGCCTTCGCTATTCTCGTTCTTATCTGAGGCACCTTTATTTGGCGAACGAAACTCTCGCGGCCATCTTAAACACCCACCACAACATCTACTTTTACCTTGACATAATGCGTGGAATTCGCGAGGCTATTCGTTTTGGGAAGCTCGAAAGATTCCGCTCT
>Ga0209330_1000131_pt1 | contig 36838 bp, 32 predicted proteins | sample JacPinW_OM2H0_O3_FD_187969 | JGI IMG/M metagenome (GOLD analysis project Ga0209330, IMG submission 187969) | Forest soil microbial communities from Algoma, Ontario, Canada - Jack Pine, Ontario site 1_JW_OM2H0_O3 (SPAdes) (version 2) | ecosystem: Environmental > Terrestrial > Soil > Boreal... | reverse complement strand
TCCCCTTGAGGACACGAAACGAACGTCCATGGTATCCAACCCAATACCGCTAAGACCAAGCTTCTTGTAGGATCCAAGAACCTCGACCGTTTCCGACTCTTGCCAGCCCAAGCCTGAGTGCGCCAGCAAGCGTGCTAGGTCCTGCATCTCTGAGAAAGAAATATAGGCAGTTCGTCCCTCCTCACGCATCGGGGCAGTATTGAGCAGCGGGTCACCTTCCTCGACCGGACGAAAGACCAGGGGAGCGTGAAAGTAGTCCCCTGCTGGTTGATAGAAAAAACGAACCGCTGTATTTTTATCAACTGGAGAATTCAGGACGGATGGCAAGTCGCGCTTCTGGCTAGCCAGCATTTCGCCTGAGCTCAGTGTGATCAGGACAACGAACGCCCCGTAAGTCAAGTTTTTTAGCAGCATCGGAAATATCCCCTCCTCAAGAACGAACTCAAGGACCAATGGACCATGTAGGACTTTCACGTCTGAGCACCGCTATGGAACGAGCCTGTTCAGCAGCCGTGGCAACTCTGGGAGCTATACCCGAAACATTTCCATTTTTGTCTATTTTATAGCCCCAGGTCATTGATCCTGTGACCTGGAAGGTTTTGCTATTGTTGTTTGCCACACCAAGAGTAGTCACGGCCGTAAAGGTGCCAGCCTTGCTTGATTTGGGTTCATCGTGGAAGTTTGCGGCGTCATTGGCGGGTGGCAGACCCTTTCTTATTATTTTTAGCGTTGACATGACGCCCGGGCGGATAGTACCACACCACCAGTTCACTACTTAGTTCCCTCGACCCGTGCGGGTGCCGAACCCTTCCGGGTTTGAAGGGTTCGGGTTTCTCGGATGAAACAGCGCATGCGACGCTATGGATTGGGCCGGCTGCGCTTCATCGCTTGCATGTCCTAAAGGCAATTAAGATTTTCAATTGCTGCTCAAGACTTCGTGCAGGGCGAGCATTTCGCCTTCCTGGTAGGGTCGTCGGGGCCAGAAGAAGCCGCGGAGGCCGTCGCTGCGTTTGCGCGGGACGATGTGGACGTGAAGATGCGGCACGCTCTGGCTGACAACGTTATTCATAGCGACGAAGGTGCCTTCAGCCTTCATCACTTCCTGCACTTTGCGCGCGAGCATTTGAGCGTTCAAGAAAAACGGCCCGATCAGTTCGGCCGGAAGATCGGTCAAAGTGGGGTAGTGCGCTTTCGGAATCAGCAAGACGTGCCCGGGAAAAAGCGGGCGAACATCGAGGAAGGCCAGGGAGATTTCGTCTTCGAAAATAATCTTGGCTTCGAGATCGCGCGAAACGATCTTGCAGAACAAACACTCGTCCTTGGCTGCTTCTTTTTCTTGGGATTGTTTGCGGGGGCGTGATTTTCTCATGCGTACAAGATTAATACTTAGAGGGCTCGCGCGCTGAGAACTTTGTACGCGGCTAGGCGCCCGCCGATTGTGTTGCTTCACCGCGGCGTTCAGAACAAGCGCGAAAGTAATTGAATGGAGCTAGGAGCGAGCGGGCTGTTGTTGCGTCAAGCAATGGATGGTCCCGAATCCCCAGACTAAATCAACGGCGTGGATTCCAACTACGGAGCGCGTAGGAAATAAATCAGCAAGAATGCGCAGAGCGGCGCGGTCGTTCGGATCGTTGAATGTGGGCACTAACACGGAAGAATTCGAGATGTAGAAGTTCGCATAGCTGGCCGGAAGGCGAACGCCATCGAAAAAAAGAGGTGACGGCATCGGTAATGCGATCACTTCCATTTTGCTTCCATTCTCCAGCTTCGCGCCGCGTAGGCGTTCCCAATTTTCTTCAAGTGGCCTGTAGTTCTTCTCGCTGGAGTTTTTCTCGCGGCAAAGGACGGCCGTGCTTCGATTCACAAAGCGGCATAAATCATCGACGTGGCCGTGCGTGTCGTCACCCGCGATTCCCTTGCCGAGCCATATGATATTTTTCACGCCGAGATATTCCCGGAGCGCGAGTTCGGTCTCGTTACGATTGAAACCAGGATTCCGCACCTGGCGTTTTTGATCGAGAAGGCACTCTTCGGTCGTAAGCAGTGTTCCAGAACCGTTCACGTCGATGCTTCCGCCTTCGAGAACCACATCCCGTCCGCCGAGATGTGCGTGGAAGATTCTCATTTTCAAGCGGCGCGCGGCCTGCTGTGGAATGGCGTCGTCCTTTCGCCAATCGGGATAGCGCGCCCAGGCGTTGAAACGAAACCGCGCGATGGCAACCTCCGGGCGGGGCTTTTCGCGTTTGACAAAGATGGGACCAAAATCTCGCGTCCATCCTCTATTCGTGGGGAATCGCAGAAACTGCACTCTGCCCATGCTGACGCCCGCGCTTTTCAAGACTTTCCGTGCTTGCGCTTCGTGCGCCGCCGAGTTCACCAGAATGCGAACGAGTTCGCCCGGCACAATTTTGCGCACGATCTCGCCGTATACCCAGTGGATGGGAGCGATCTTCCCGGGCCAATCAGTTTCGTTGTGAGGCCAACCGATCCATGTAGCTTCGTGGGGTTCCCATTCGGCGGGCATACGGAAGCCGAGCGATGCCGGAGTATCTTCGTCGGCGGAGCGGGCGATGCGGCGAGGTGGCTTCAAGGCTTTTCGTCGAGGAAACGCTGTTCGAGGCCGGCGTAGGCATCGATTCTGCGATCGCGCAAGAACGGCCAATTGCGGCGAACGTCTTCCAGGTGCGCGAGGTTCACTTCGCCGTACAAAATTTCTTCGCGGTCGGTGGAGCCTTCCGCGATGACAACTCCTTGCGGATCGCAAAGGAATGAGCTGCCCCAGAATTCAAGTCCAGCTCCGCCTTCGGCCGGAGTCTCGTGCCCTACGCGATTTACCGCCGCAACGTAAAGCCCGTTGGCGATGGCATGGCTGCGCTGTATCGTTCGCCATGAATCGCGCTGTGCTTCGCCGTTGGATGCTTTTTCGCTAGGATGCCAACCGATCGCGGTGGGATAGAAGAGAATACATGCGCCGTTCAACGCCGCTAATCGCGCTCCCTCCGGATACCATTGATCCCAGCAGATTAACGTGGCGATCTTGCCGGCGCTGGTCGAATAGGCGCGAAATCCCAAGTCTCCCGGAGTGAAATAAAATTTCTCGTAGTAAGCGGGGTCATCGGGAATGTGCATCTTGCGATAGACGCCGGCGATGCGGCCATCGGTATCGATAATTGCCGCGCTATTGTGATAAATGCCCGGCGCCCGCCGTTCGAAAAGCGGAGCGACTATCACAGTTTTTGTTTTTTGTGCCACGCGGCCTAATGCTTCGGTGGTAGGGCCTGGAACAGGCTCCGCCAATTCAAAATTGGCGGTGTCTTCGCGCTGGCAAAAGTATTGCGAGCGAAAAAGTTCCGGCAGGCAGACGACCTGGGCCCCGGCTCGGGCGGCCTCCTCGACACGAGCAGTCGCGTGCGCCAGGTTTTCTTCGGGCTTGGCGCTCACGGCCATCTGCACGAGACCAACATTGAATTTGAGCGGCGCCGGCACAATAGGAAAATCTACACGAAAAGCGGGCCCAAGGCCAGACGCCGCGAGCGCACGAATGTGGCCTAAAAAATAGGAGAGCAACTTTCCCGGAGGTGGGAGATTTAGTTCTTTTCGTTCTTCGACTTCAGTGCTTTCTGGTCCTGATATTCTTTCCAGGTAAGAAATATCAGCAGTCCATCGAAAAGCGTGAGAATAATAAGCGCCCACGAATGCGTATGGGTGAACCTATATGTTTGGTAGACCATGAAGGCGGCAAATACAAAAATCGTCAAGGGATAGGCCCAAAGTTTGTTGGCCCACAGACAGACCACCAGCACAACCTTAACTAGCCCATGCGAAAGAAGGTAGAGCGAGGCGAACATGGGGCTCCCACTGGCCAATTTTTGGGAAGCAATGCTTATGTGGCGGAAAATAATATCGTGCTTATCGCGGGCAAGCTCATGCTGGCACAGAGCCTGCAGCCAAGCGTTCAACGTGCCGACCTTGAACCACAAGAGCACGCCGCCGATTGCCTCCAATAGTCCGTCGACTCCTTTGATCGTGATGCCCACACGAAAAGAGTCGTGGATCAGGATATGCATGAAGCGTTTTTTCGACACTTGTTTCCGGTCCTCGATTTACGTCAGCAGGATACGCTAATGCCATCATCGCATTGCTGGGAGGCATTGCGACAGATTTGTTCTAGAATCGCATGGCATCAATGCGCAGTCAGGGGAAATTCCGATGAGATTTCGAGCGCTTGTCATCACTTGCGGCAGTTTGCTTTGCGTGTCGGTCGCTCACGCGCAAGGAACGGCACCGGGCGTTGTGAAGTATCAGGCGACACTCGATACGGTCAAATATGTTTACGGCGTCGCGCCGCCCGTCGCACATCTCGCGCCTGGAGATCTTCTCGAGACGAACACGCTTGACGCTTTCGGCGACGCCATTCAAAAGCCCGGCGATACGCTGGCGCTCGTTAAGGGCGACAACCCGCTCACGGGTCCTTTCTTTATCGAAGGCGCTGTACCTGGCGATACGATTGCCATCGACTTCGTAGCGCTGGAAGTGAACTCGCCCCAGGGAGTGGGAGCGTTTGCTCCCGGCTTCGGCGCGCTCAACTCTACAAACTACACACCGATGATTCAGGCTCCCCTGCCCGAGCGCATATGGCTCTACCCCGTCCATCCCGACGATAACACCGCGACTTTCCAGGCGCATGATTCGAATTTCTCAGTGAAAATCCCGCTGCATCCGTTCTTGGGATGCATTGGTGTAGCGCTCTCGGACGGCGAAGCTCGCAGCTCCGTAGTGCCGGCAGAATTCGGAGGCAACATGGACGCTTCGGAGTCGAGCGTGGGAAACACGCTGTATTTGCCCGTGAATGTTCCCGGCGCGTTGCTTTACATGGGAGATGGACACGCTGCTATGGGTGATGGCGAAATCGCCGGGACAGCGATTGAAGTGCCGTTGCGCGTTCGGCTGCGCGTGCGCATTATCAAGGGACAGAAAATCGACTGGCCGCGCTTCGAAAATAAAGACGAAATCATGGCCGTCGGCATCTACCGGCCGCTAGATGACTCATTGCGTATCGCGTTCACGCAACTGATCGCTTGGATTCATCAGGATTACGGTTTGTCCGAGCTTGACGCCTACGAGTTGCTCTCGAAAGTCGCCACGATTCACCTGGCTGAAATGGTCGATCCGAACTATGTCGTAATCGCGAAACTTGATAAAAAGTACCTGCCTCCCCGTAAGACTTCCCGTTAGGCCCGGAAACGGGCCCTGGGTCTGGGGCCTCGGGTTAGCCACGCAGTTTCGTTGACACTGAGGCGCTTGGCACCTAGAATCGGCGCCACGCGCGGGATGCCCCGTAACCAGTTCGTTTGTGTTAGTCCCCGCCGGAGACCACCATCACGCCCGCGGCGAAAAAACCTAAAGTTGCGATTGTTGACGATGAACATAGCTTCCGCTCGAAGATTGCGTCCGCTATGCGATCGGAGTTCGAAATCTTTGAAGGGGAAAATCTGGATGAGGCCTATCGGCTGCTCCAGGGGTCAGAGCTCGACGTCCTCTTACTGGGCCTGCCGCTCGGTGACGCAGGGGTCCGCGAATGCACCGAGCTACTGGCCCGGCTGGTAGGAAGCGAAATTGATACGCTTGTAATCGTGGTGAGTTCCGACAATACGAAAGCCACTGCTATGAAAGTGATCGACGCGAACTCTTACGACTACTTCATCAAGCCTCTTGATACGGATGTTCTTCGGCATGTGCTTGAGCGCGCCGTTGAAAAATTACACATTCAGCGCGAGAACCGAATACTCCGCCAGGAGATAAGCCGCAAGAGTACGCACGGCGACTTAATCGGCTCGACCGATGCGATGAGCCACGTGTTCGATTCCATAAAGCGCATGGCCCGGGCCACCACGAACGTCATCATCCGGGGAGAAAGCGGGGTGGGCAAGGAACTGGTGGCGCGAGCGCTCCACGAGCAGAGTCCTCGACGGAATCGCGCATTCGTCAGCGTGAACTGCGCCGCGCTTCCAGAAGGGCTAATGGAGGCGGAGCTCTTTGGTTATGAGAAGGGAGCTTTCACCGGCGCAACGGCTACGAAGGAAGGCCGAGTTGAAATGGCCCACCAAGGGACGCTGTTTCTTGATGAAATTGCGACACTTACCCCCGCGCTCCAGAGCAAGCTCTTGCGCGTTCTGGAGGATCGTTCGTTTACCCGGCTAGGCGGCAAGAAGTCGATTCGCGTGGATTTTCGCCTGATCAGCGCGACAAACGAAGACCTGGAGGAAATGGTTCGCGAGGAACGGTTTCGCGAAGATCTCTATTACCGGATTCACGTGGTGCCAATTTTCGTGCCGTCGCTGCGTGAAAGAATAGAGGATATACCCGTACTTACAGATTACTTCGTGAGCGTATATTGCGCTGCCAATAGCCTTCCGGCAAAACGCATCGCTGACGACGCGATGTTGGCACTGAAGCGCTATCCATGGCCTGGGAACGTCCGGGAACTTCAGAACGCAATTCAAAGGCTAGTGATCATGACGGACGGCGACGTGATCTCGTTGAAGGATCTCCCGGGTGAAATTGTGCAAGCCTCCAGCCGCGATTCGCGCAACCGCTTCCGGCTCCCCTCGGAAGGAATCAATCTGGCCAAGGAAATAGAGACGTTTGAACGCCGTTGGGTCCAGGAAGCTCTGGAGCAAGCCAAACAAGGAAAGGCAGATGCAGCGCGGTTGCTGGGAGTGGACAGAAACAGACTCAACTACTTGTGTCGTAAGTACAGCCTATAGTCTAGTTTCGCGCTGACTTATTAATCGTTTCGGTGAGAAATTCAACACATCCTGCGAAGCAGGCGCTGCCAGCGAAGGAACTTCTCAGCTAACTCATTAGCATGCAGCATTTTAGGGTCAGCTCATTTGGGATCGAACATTGGTATTGTTTTTGCATGTAACGGTATGTGGCGAGCGTTTAATCTCAAACGGAGGAAACATCATGGCAAAGAAAACCTTGAAGAAAGCAAAGAAGCTGGAAGCAACGAAGCCCCTGACGATCGTTGGCGTACCCCGGGGATAAGTAAGCGGTTCTGCTCTACGCGTGCGGCTGTCTGTTCGCAAACACGCACGAGGCAACAATTATTACGGACTCAAAGGGCTGGCGCCGAAAGGCTGCAGCCCTTTTTTGTTGAGCCAAGTTTCTTTTTCCAAGTTCGTCTTGCCATCCTGTACTTCCGCGTTCCTGCGCCGCCAGTCTTCACTCGACAATGGTGTCCGAATCCTGCTGGAATCTCCTCCTTTTGCAGCGAGACGTTGAATTATTCAACTGGATGGCAAAAAAATTAAACACATTCAAGAACGGGCCTCTTCGCATCGTGCGTCCTGGCGGCGATAAGTGCTTTCAAATCAGGTTCAATTATTGAAGCGGCCCGGACAAGAGTTTGGCGCGAGGATTGCACTAGTAGCAGCGTAGTCAGCAGGACAAAGAAAAATTCTAAGGAGATTGAAGACCATGGCAAAAGCAAAGACAGTGAAAAAGGGAAAGAAGCTCGGATCAGTGAAGCCACTTAACCACACGTTCCGCGCCCCCCAAGGGTAATGTTCTTCAATTTGTAACGGTTGGCTTTGCGCCTGCCGCCAGTTAGCAGTTGCACTACCAAGGGCTGCCGTCCCAGGAACGGCAGCCCTTTTTTATTGTTGGCCGGGGACTTCGGGCTGTCCCAACGGGATGTATCTCCTACCAAAATTGCGAACGCACCCAGCGCCATGTCGCCTGCGCTGCCTGCCAAGCTAGGGAATGCCTGGGCCCGGAAATCTTTGCTTTTCCCGTCATGCCTTCCCGCAGGGATCCATCAGGGTTTGGAATTTCCATCTCCACTGCAACGAAGTTCGCCAACTCTTGCCCTAAACGCTCCAACTTCTCGGTCTGTGCGACTGGATGGTCGAGAGCCGCGGCCGGAAGTATTTTGTCGACGTGGCCCGAATAAGTTCGATATGGAAACGGAAGCACCTTAACTTTCGCAGGGGCGCCGGGTTGAACGTCCGGAAGTTCCCGGTCCTGCACGAGAATGCGCGCCTTCATGGTGCTTCGATCCACGAGCCGGGCAAACTCATCCCCGGCCGAAAGATATTTGCCAGCTTCCTGGTCCACATTCGACGTAGTGACGACGCCGTCGATCGGCGCTCGAATCTCAAGTTCCTGGGCTCTTTTCTGCGCTACGGACAGCTTTCGCTGGAGCCGTCCCCGATCGCGAACCACTTGCGCCGCTTGGCTGAAGTCTGAGCGATCCTGATTATTGCGGAGATTGCTGCTGGAGAGCGCTAACTGCTGCGTGAGCGATTGCACGTCCGCATTTATGTCGGGATTCTCCAAAACACCCAGCACTTGGCCCGCTTTCACTTCATCCCCCTCGCGGACGAACACTTTTTGAATTCTGCCGTCCACTGCGGCTCGAACCCGCGCATCCTTTCCGGGCTCCAGCACCAAATCAGTAGTGACCTTTGACGAAAGAGGAGGCAACAGAAACAGGAGAACCACTCCAAGCGCGCCAACTTGTTGCGCGCGAGTCATTTTCCAGGCCATATATTTCTCCTTCTTGTCCCGTATCCAAGCCCGTGCAACGGGCAACGCCTTTCGCAAGCTCGTTCTTGCAAAGAAATAAATGAGGCCAAGGGTCGCGAGATAGCCCCATTCGTCGCCCATTTTGCTTACGAGAACATTCTTAAAAAACAGAAACATAATAATCAGAAGCGACCCGCTGTAGATCACGGCTGAAATTCCGAACAGGAAGAAAACACGGCGCTGGCGCTTGCTGGACGGAGGCAAGTCTATGTCATGCCGAAAAATATATTTCTGCACCCAGGCTCGCAGGTAGCCGAAAGATTCTTCACGCAAATTATCGATCTTGAGAAATTGCGACAGCGCATAGTAGCCATCGGCCTTGATTAACGGATTCAGGTTCAAAACCGCACCCTGAATGCCGCTCAGCAGCATCATCTTGTAAAAAAAGTCATTCGTCAGCGAGCCGGGTGCGGTGAAATGCCAGACCAATGCAGCGAGACCGCAGATCACCAGTTCAATCCAAATGCCGGCGAAAATAACCCACTGCCGGGGGGCCCCAGTCTTGAACAGAAGGATGTCCGTAGTATCGGTGAAAAATGCAGGAGTGAAATAGATGAGCAAAAAACCCATTTGATGGACCTCACCGCCATAGTGCTTGCAAGTGAGGCCGTGACCAAATTCGTGAATCCCTCCCAAGCCGAGCATAATTATCCAAAAAATCCAGATGTCGTATGCACTTTTATCCGCAAAATTATATAGGGCCTCCGTGTCTTGCTGCACGCGCGTCCAATCACCGGCAAGCAGATAAATCGCCACGACAAATACGAACAGCGAGAAGATGACAAAGCCCTTGGTATACATCCATGACAGATATTTATCCATTTTCGCGAGTGTCTTGTCCGGGTCCCAGGCTTTGAAGCTAATGTAGAGCATGCTCGACTGATCGATCCGCCCTTTGCGCTCGTCACGAATGCGCTCGAGTACAGCCAGGTTTTTTTCCCCGACCGAACGCTCCCACATAGTTGCTTCCACCGAGTCAAGGAAGTCGAGCACATCAGCCTCGCTCGTCTTCAAATCCGGATCCTTTTCAGACATAGCCTGCGCGATCTCGGCGGCCGTGCGTGTTCCGTCACAAAGTGACAGCAACTGATATTCCGTGGCTCCATACCGGTTGTAAGAATTCGTCTCGCGGTTTTTGACGACGTAACTGATTTCGCCGGCTACCGTTTGTTCGCTAATGCGCAGATCCGTGCGGAGTTTGGGGCGCTTAAGGCCTTTTGCGAGGACGCTGGAGACTTGGAGGCTGGTGGGACCGAAACGCATGGTCGAGATCCTCTACGGCTTCGGTTGCGACGTGCCGGGCCATCCGACCCGTACAGCCATTCCGGGACGGAGATCCGATATCGCCGAGCCAGTGAGTTGGGCGACCACATCGTAACTATCGCTGGATGGATCCACGGTGGGGCTGACTTTCACCACCTTCGCATTCAGTACCCGGCTGGTACCCCCCAAGAGAATCAAGGTAACTGGCGCGCCGAGCACCGGGCGTGGACTTGCCAATTCGGATATTTGAAATTGGACCTGCAGAGGGTAGAGCTGGCTTACTCGAAAACACTTGTCGCCCTTGACGATGGCTTGCCCTTCTCGAACGTACCGCCGAACTACGACGCCCGAAAACGGCGCGCGTAAAACGGTCTGGTCAATTTCAATTTCGAGGCGGTGGATTTCGGCCTGTCCGCTTTCCACCAGAGCCTCATATCCGTGCATGTCGTACTCGGCGCCTTTTGCTTCGAATTCCGCCGCTTCGAGATCAGCTTGGCTTGACAGTCCTGCTTCCCGCAGCTGTTGCTGGCGCCGGTAAGCCGCGGCCTTAGCCTTCAGTTCCGCTCCTTTATATTGCAGGTTGTTCTGAGTTACCTTCAGATCGTCCCGCGCCTTAATGAGCTCCTGTTGTAGGCTCCGATCGTCAAGCTGGCCGAGAATGTCACCAGATTTGACCACGCTGCCTTCGTCCTTGGTCACGGATGTTACCGTGCCATCGCGCTGGGTCGACAGATCCACCTGATGTTCTACCGTAAGCACGCTCAGGATATCGCCAGGTTCAATCGGTTTTGCGGATGCGCTGGGTGGGGCAGGCGGAGCCGCATTGGCACGGGGTTGTGTAGCATCGTTGGAACTGGAAGCTACAGACTTGTCGCAGCCACTTACGAGCGTCGCCACTGCGGCGAGCAAGATCAATCCGGCGCGTTTCATATGAATCATTCCTCTTTCCTCACGGCACCCACGGCCACACCTTTTGCCAAATCCATCTGAAAGGCGAACGCAGAATGACGTATCCCACAGGGAACCACCCGCTGCCAAACCATCCGCCCCGCGACCGAATTCTCGCTCGTCCGACCATTCCATCACGGGCTCTTCCCCCCGCATTCTCAAATATCGCGCGCACCAGGAAATATTGGTCGCCAGAGTCAACCCGTGTCTGCGCGCCAATGCGGTCAACTGTTCCTTCAAATGTGGTCGTCGGGAAAGCGTTTAGCTTCAGAGACACATTTTCCCCGGGCTGCACGAGCGCGAGATCAGTTTCGGGGACGCTCATCTCCGCAGCCATGCGCTCCTGAGACACTACCTCGCAGAAACTATCGCCCGGTTTAATCATAGCGCCGGACTTTTCTTCGACCTTCGGAGTAATCACGATGCCGGCAATAGGCGAGGTCAAGCGCGCATCATTTATACGCTGTTGCTCGAGTGCAACTTGGGCCGAATAGAGCTGGGAACGTATCTGCGCCTGGCCGGCGGCTGCGGGGTCGTTCCGGAATTCGGCTTCGGCTAGCTCACGCCGTACTTGGGACAACGCAGCGTCCGCTTCTATAAGTTTTATGCGATCCTCGCTGTCGTCAAGTTGCGCAAGCACTTGGCCTGGTTTTACCAAATCGCCTTCACGCACGAAGACTTGTTTCACCACTCCGCCTTCGATCGCGCTCACTGTGCGGCGCTCGTATGGAACCACGGTGGCATCCGTGCCAACCCGCATGGGCCAGGGGATAATGGTCAGAAACAGAGCCACAATGCCGGCGCGTTGGGCATATTCCACCATCCGGCTCTGCGGCACCGCCGCCAGGAATTTTTTCTTTCTCTGGGCGAAAGGCTGCAGGATGTTCGCCAGCGGTACTTGCTGATAAAGCTGCGCGTTTCGGATAGCCACGGTGGTCTGGCTGGCCAGTATGGCCAGCGTTTCTAAATTGCTCTCTGAAAGGAAATCGGCTTCCTTGCTTAGAAGGATCATCGCGCCGAGCGTTCCTTGGTCATCGCGAAGAGGCAAGCCATAGAAACCTTGATGCCCGTACGCTTCCAGGAACGAAACAACCTGGGCGTGCGCTTCTGCCGGCTCGACATGCCAGCCGTCCTCGTGCAAATTCGCCGAAACTGGATTTTCCTGTTCCGCCACCCACTCCATGCGTTCGCGCAGTTCGCTCATTTCCCGTGTCTTGGGGACTTCCGCCTCTCCAGAGACGGCTCCCAGGACGAAGCGCCCGCGGTCGTAAAATCCGATGACGCAACTTTCAAATGGCACGACCGACGCGGACTGCGCCACCACCGTAGTCAAGACGTGATCGAGATCCAAAGTGGACGTAATTTCTTGCGAGATTTTCAGCAGGGCGTCGAGGGCGTGAACCTTCCGCTCGGATTCCAGCAGGTTTGCGTTGTGCAGCGCCACCGCGGCTTGTTCGCTGATGCTGGCGAGGAAAAACAGATCGTCTTCGTCGAACAGCGTCCCGTCAGCTTTATTGACGATCTCGACAACGCCGAGAACCTCGTCGTCTTTCCGCAGGGGCGCCGCCATCCAGGACTGAATCTCGAAATCTCCACCAGCCTCGACACGTTCGGCCAGTCCCGCTTCCTCGCTGGGGTCCGCGACCAATTTCGGGTTCGCTTGCTGCGCAACTTCAGCCAGTAAACCTTCACTCAATGAGGCTGTAGCATCCTCTTCAACCGACGGATCATCACCGATCTGCTTTGCGAGGTTGAGTTCCTGTCCGTCAGGCGAAGCAAGCCAAAGATTGCAGGCGCCCGCCCCCAAAATGTCGCGAATTTTACCAGCCACGATCGGAAGAAGTTCCTCGAGTTCAAGCGTCGACGTGAATGTCTGGCCCAGGTCGTATAGCGCAGTCAGCCGCTCGAGTGTAGCAAGCTGGGCCTGACGCTCTTGCTCAATCGCGCCCAGATTGGTTAGAGCGCGGCCAGCCAACACGCAAGCTTCCTCCAGAAAGTGCGCGTCTTCAGCGGTGAAATCGCCGGTGCGCTTGTTGAGAACCTCGACTACGCCTTCCGGCCTCAGCGCTCCCGGGAGGGACGTGTACAGCGCGGATTTCACTCGTGTGCGGCTGAATTCATCCAGATGCTCGAGATCTTCTACTGCGATTTCGCGCGCGGGCAAGCGCCTGGTCGCCGCCGATTGGTACAAAATTGCAAGCGTTCCTCCGCTGACGGCCAACTCCGTGGGATGCAGACGTTCGCCGGGCTCGGTCCAGCGCATGCGGCAGACGAGTTCCTCCGCTGTTCCATTGGTGGTCCAGACAAGCACTGCGCGCGCTCCGAGTGTAGTACCCACTCGTGCGGCGAAGGTCTTCAACAGGGTATCTTGATCGCGGCACGCTAAAGATACGCTCGCGAGTTCAAAAAGCGCGGAAGATGTTTCCATTACTCTCCCAGGGGTGGGGGGTACTCATACTCTCCATTGCGAATAAACACCCCGCGCGCAGCGGAAAGATAGTGGGCCAGAGCCTAACAAATGCAATGGATACGCGTCAAGGAAGACCGCTTTCGGTATTAGGTATTTGCTGGGAAGTTTTCTGCTGGCTCTTGATTGCCGGACGTAATTCAGATAGCTTTGCAAAGCGCAGTGAGGCACATGTGAACATCGGTATTCGCAAGGCTGGCCGAGCCACGATTCTTGATCTCGACGGACCGCTCAAGTTGGGCGACGCCGAGGAGTCTTTTCGCAACCAGATTCAGCAGCTCATCGAAGCGGGATCCACGCACGTAGCGGTAAATCTCGCCGGAGTTACGGAGCTCGATAGTTCGGGGATTGGGGCGCTCGTTCGCGCCTTCACCACCCTGAAGCGAGCCGGCGGAAAATGTACTTACTTCGCACCCAGCAAGCGGGTGGTGATGCTTCTGAAAATGGTCCGGCTCGATACCATTCTCGATCTCGCCGAAGACGAAGCCACCGCTCTTACTCGTATCTAGCCCATTTCAGCAAGGTACCTTCCGAGCGTCATTTATCGAACGAGCCGGTGTGCCCGGGCGTGCGTACAAACGGAGGATTAACGGCGGTCGAGGGCAGGATGCCGCACGTCGCGGCCGGCGACGAAGTAAATAACGTCTTCGGCGATGTTCGTTGCGTGATCCCCGATGCGTTCGATGTTTTTCGCCACCAGAACAAGTTCGAAGGCGGAAAACACTACGGCCGAATTTTCCATCATATAAGTGAGCAGCTCTCGGAAGAGCTGATCGCGCAAGCGATCCACCTGGTCATCGCGCTGCAGCACGCTATGAGCGAGTTCGATATCTCCTCGCACCAGAGCATTCAAACTATCGCGGACCATCCCTTCAGCTAGCTCGCTCATCCGCGGCAGATCAACGTAAGGCTTCACTTGCGGATGGCGCATGATCCGCATAGCCGATTGCGCGATATTCACCGCCTGGTCGCCGATTCGCTCCAGGTCTCCATTAATGCGGGAGACGGCCAGCAAGAATCGCAAGTCGGCAGCCATGGGCTGCTGTAGAGCTAGCAAGCGCAGTACGCGATCGTCGATTTCGATCTGAATCTCGTTGATCGCATCTTCTTCAGTCAAAACAGTCTCAGCAAGGTGCTCTTCGCTGTCCAGCACGGCATGGATGGCCTGATGTACAGCTCGCTCGGCGAGGCTTCCCATCCACAGCAATCGCTGTTTCAGTTCTTCAAGGTCCCGCTCAAAATGTCGTTCCATGTTCCTCAGATCCTTCCTTCAAGAAACGCAATGGCTCGTTAACTTATCCAATTATCCGAAGCGGCCCGTAATGTACGCCTCTGTACGCGGATCGGTAGGCGTCGTAAATAGTTTGGGCGTCTCGCTGTGCTCGATAAGCTTGCCGTCCAGCATGAACGCCGTGAAATCGCTGGCGCGAGCGGCCTGCTGCATGTTGTGAGTTACGATTGCCATCGTGCAACTGTCTTTCAGGTGAAACATCAATTCTTCAATCTTCGCCGTCGTCACCGGATCCAATGCCGAGCAGGGCTCGTCGAGCAACAGCACTTCGGGATTCACAGCCAGCGCGCGTGCGATACACAGCCTCTGCTGCTGCCCGCCGGAAAGCGCAAAAGCCGACTTGTGAAGGTAATCCTTCACCTCATCCCAAAGTGCCGCGCGATGCAGGCTGCTCTCCACCAACTCGTCGAGCCGTCCCTTATAACCATTGATCCGGAGTCCGTACGCCACGTTTTCGTAAATCGATTTCGGAAAAGGATTCGGCCGTTGAAACACCATTCCCACCCGCCGCCGCAGGCTGACTACATCCAGGGAGTGTATATCCTGGCCGTCGAGCAGTATCTCGCCTTCCACGCGAGTGTTTCGAATGATTTCGTTCATGCGGTTCAAAGTACGCAGGAATGTCGACTTCCCGCATCCCGAGGGACCGATTAAAGCGGTCACTTTATTCTTGGGAATCTTCAGGTTCAGCCCGAAGACGGCCTGCTTTGGACCGTAGAAAAAGTTCAGGTCGGAGATCTGAAAGCGCACCGGCGTCTCCTTTTCCGAAGCCATCGAGCGAGAATCATTCACGCGCACTAGGGGAGCGAGTCTTGCGGCAGTGGCATTGCTGCCTTGAGAAATTGACGGCATATCACGTGCTCCTGACCGCACTACCGCGGTTCAGCAGAAGACGGGCGCCCAGATTTGCAACCAGCACCAAACCCAATAATACCAAGCCCGCAGCCCACGCCTGGCGGTGCCAATCATCATACGGCGCAATGGCGTATGTATATATCATTACCGGAAGCGAAGCGGTGGGCTGCTCGAACCCGGGACTCCAGAACCGGTTGCCAAAGGCGGTAAAGAGCAGCGGTGCTGTTTCTCCCGCAACGCGGGCGAGCGCCAGCAGCATTCCGGTTAGTATGCCGCCGCTTGCAGCGGGCAGCACGACGGTAACGATTGTCTTCCACTTGCTGGCTCCCAGCGCCATCGCGCCTTCGCGTAGGCTTCCGGGTACGGCCCTCAGAAACTCTTCCGTACTTCGAACCGTAATCGGGATCACCATCATCCCCAGCGCCACGCCACCTGCGAGCGCGGAGAAATGTTTCACCGGCAGCACCACAAGTGAATACGCGAAGATGCCAATGACGATGGACGGCACGCCGTTCAGCAAATCCGTCGTGTACCGTATGACGAACGAAAAAGTTTTGCCCCCAAACTCCGCAAGATACACGCCGGTAAGCAATCCGACAGGTAAGCCGAGCACTGCCGCCAACATCAGCAGCTTCAGGCTGCCCAGGATGGCGTTGGCCATTCCCCCGCCCGTTTCACCCACGGGCTTCGGGAGCTGCGTAAAAAAGTTCCAGCTCAGTGAAGTCCCGCCATTCCAGATTAGATATCCCAGCACGAGGAAAAGAATCGAAACCACTCCGAACGCAGCTACTCCGGTCAGGCTGAGCATCACGTAATTCAGCGACTTTCGCCAGATCATAGGCGCATTGCTCATGCGGGCCGGCCTCCGCCGCGTCCGGTGGCGACAATCAAAATCCGGGCCATGCCGTTCAGAATAAATGTAATCAAGAAAAGCACCAAGCCCAGTTCGATTAGCGAGCTGAGATAGAGTTCTCCGCTAGCTTCCGTAAATTGGCTGGCGATAGTGGAAGCGATGGTATCTCCGGGAGAGAGCAACGAGACTGCAATGTTCGGCGCATTGCCTATCACCATAGTGACGGCCATGGTCTCGCCTAGAGCCCGCGCTAGGGCAAGAAATACGGAGCCCATAATGCCCGTGCGAGCCCAGGGAACCACCACTTTCCAGGTGGATTCCCATCGCGTCGCGCCCATCGCCAGTGCCGCTTCGCGCTGTTCCCGGGGCACCGTCAACAAAACTTCCCGTGAAACAGAAATAATGAACGGCACCACCATTATCGCCAAAACGATTCCGGCGGTTAGAAAGCCGACTCCGTAATTCGGCCCATGAAATAGCGCCCCCACGTACGGAACGTTGCCCAGGGTGTGAATCAGCGCCGGCCCTATGGTCGTGCGCATCAATGGGACCACGATGAAAATTCCCAGTAAGCCGTAGATCACGCTCGGGACGGCTGCGAGCAAATCGATCAAAAATGAAATGACGTCACTGACCTTCCGTGGCGCAAGCTCGGAGAGAAAAATCGCGCTGGCAAGACCCAACGGCACAGCGAGGCAGAGCGCTACCGCGGAGGTAACCAGCGTGCCGTATATAAATGGCGCCGCACCGAAATTATCGAAGTTCGGATCCCACACCCGGGTCAAGAAAAACATCCATCCAAATTTCGCGCGGGAAAGATGGGAATTCACCCAGAGCTCGTACACCAGCATGGAGGTGATCAGGAGTATGAGCGCGGAAAAGGTGAGCGTAATCAGATGAGCGATTTCGTCGCCGCCGCGCAGCCGGCGAAGAAACGCGCGAGGTCCCGCTTGCGGCGGAACCTCGTGCCCGATTGTTGTGGCCGCCGCGGACATTTTACTGAATCAGCGAAATCGCCTTGGTCTCCTTGGTAACCACATCTTTAGGAAGCTGGGCATAGGTCAGGCCCTCATTGTACTTCTGACCCTCTATCAGCATCCATTTCAGAAAATCCTTGATGGCTTCGCGCTTCGCTGCGTCCTGAATTTGCGCGGGAATCAGGAGCCAAGTGAAACTCGAAATGGGGTAAACGTTTGCCCCCGGAGCATTCGTGATCGAAACGCGGAAATCGTCGGGAATATTCTTGGCATCGGCCGCTGCTGCGGCCGTCACTCCCGCCAAATCCGCCTTCACGAAGTTTCCTGCCGCGTTCTGAACTTTTCCGTAAGGAATGTTGTTCTGCACGGCGTAAATCAATTCGACATATCCGATCGCGTTCGGCGTCTGTTTCACCAGTCCGGTAACACCCTCGTTGCCTTTGCCGCCCAACCCGACAGGCCAGTTCACAGAAGCTGCCGCATTACCCACTTTTTTCTTCCAATCCTCACTTACCTTCCCAAGAAAATCCGTCCAGATGTACGAGGTTCCGCTGCCGTCCGAGCGGTGAATCACGACGATATCGGCGTCCGGTAGTTTGACACCGGCATTTGCCTTGGCGATTTCCGGATCATTCCACTTCGTAATCGTCCCCAGATAAATTCCCGCCAAAGCCTTCTGCGTGAAATTCAATTCCCCGCTCAATCCCGCTATGTTGTAAGTGGGAACCACCGCCCCGAGCACTGTGGGGAAATGCAGGATCTTGAACTTCGATTGCGCAAGCTGATCGTCCGACATGGGACCATCCGACGCGCCGAAATCGACCGTGCCGGCCTGCAGTTGCCGTATGCCGCCGCCCGAGCCGATCGACTGGTAGTTAATCTGAATGTTGGGATGCGCGGTGTGGTAAACGTCAAACCACTTGGAATAAATTGGGTAGGGAAAAGTGGCGCCAGCGGCGTTTAGCAACACAGTTCCATTTTGGGCTGGAGCATTAACCGTCAAACTGAGCACGAGCGACACGACTAGCAGGCACATTCTCATCTTCTTGAATTCTCCTGGTGTCCATTTTTTGTCAGAATTGTTACAACGGTGTTACATGGGTAAGAATGAGGGGTGAAATACGGGGCGTCTCGCTTTGATAGCCTCTGCCGAGCCTTAAGTCCTTCTGTAGGTCGCTTCCCGACGGCCTGTATATCGATTGAACTGAGCCACTTAGCGAGCCGCCCCGGAGTTCCCGGTCGTGGCGGTGTCGTCAGCCGGAATGTCCATTTGCTTCGCGCGTCCATGACGTACTTCGAGCCCGCGAATCCAGAATAGGATGTCTTCCGCGATATTAGTCGCATGATCCGCGATCCGTTCCAGGTGGCGCGACGCCAGCACGTAATGCAAGTTCGGAGCCGCTAGGGAGGGGTTCTGCGTCATACCAGACAGCAGGGACTCGAAAAGGTGATCGCGGTATTGGTCAACCACGTCGTCACTTTCGAGCACTTGGGTTGCGAGATCCACGTTTTGGTAAATCAGCGCTCCCAGGCATTTCGAAACCATCGCGCGGACCGCCGTAGCCATTGGCTCAAGCTCAACCGGAATCGGCACTTCGCCCATTGCCGACAGCGAAATGGCCCGTTCGCTGAGGTTCACGGCCAGATCGCCCATGCGCTCGAGATCGTTGTTGATTTTCAGCGTGGCCACGATCAGCCGCACTTCGGTATCTGCCAGGCTTCCTTGACGCAACATGCGAATGGCGTGCTCGTCAATCACGATCTCCATCTCGTTGATGCGCGGTTCATTCAGAAAAACCTCGCTGGCCAACCGCTCGTTGCGTTCCAGTAGAGCCCAAAGTGCCCGGTTCACGGAGGCTTCGACGGTGCGTGCCTGGGAAACCAGGTAGTTCACCAAAACACTCTGAAAAATTCCGTCGGTGCTGGTTTTCGTAGCCGCCATTTGCCACCTCCTGCCTAAGACCACCAGGGTGCAGTTAAATATCTACGCGTACACGATGGCACTGAAAGACTGCAACCGAATTAATGGGAGGTAAATGCTAGAAGACAATTCGGGCTTAGGTGGCAAGCGGAATGGAAAAAGAGAACCTCGATCCTTGGCCCACCGCGCTTTCGACCCACAAACGGCCACCGTGCGCTTCCACAATATGCTTCGCGATCGAGAGTCCCAGTCCGGTGCCGCCCGCTTCCCGCGATCGCGCAGCGTCCACTCTGTAAAAGCGCTCGAAAATCCGTTCCTGGTCCGCTACCGGTATTCCAATTCCGGAATCTGAAATCGTAACGGTCGCCTCGTGAGGCCCTGCAGCGGCATTCACCACCACGCGGCCGCCGGGCGGCGTGTACTGGATGGCATTGTCGAGCAAATTCTGCAGTACGTCATGCAGCAAACTTGCGTCTCCACGTACAGCAGGAAGGCCGGACGGTACCTCCACGTTGAACGAAATTTGCTTGCGGCTGGCTTTCAACAAAGCCGTCTCCGCACACCCGTCGATCAACTCCGGAATCCCCACCGGAAAGAATTCCAATTCGAGCTTTCCCGCTTCGATGCGAGCTAGCTTCAGCAAATCGTCGGTCACTCGGGCTAACCGCGCGGCGTGCTCGCGAATAATCTCCAGGAACCGGCGGTTGTTCTTAGGATCGTCGATTGCTCCAGCCAACAACGTTTCGGCAAATCCTTGAATTGCCGTCAGAGGCGTCTTGAATTCATGCGATACATTTCCGACAAAATCCTGGCGCACGCGCTCGAGCCGCCGCAGTTCGGTCACATCGTGCAAAACGACGACCGCTCCGGAAGGCTTGTCCGCCGGGACGTTGCGATCCGCTTCCAGCGCTTTCACTGGCGCGGCGGTCGCTGAAAAACTCAAGGGTTGCACGATCCCTATTTCAATATCGCTCTGCAAACCCTCTTCTCCTTGCAACGCCTTGCGAATAAGCCCGATCAGTTCCGAGCTGCGAACGACTTCGATCAGCGGGCTGCCTTCGCTCGTTACCGATTGCACGTTCAGTATCTCTGAAAACGCGCGGTTGCAGAACACCAGCCGCTCCTGCGCATCAACGACTGCAACGCCTTCCACCATGCTGCGAAGAATCGCGCTCGACCGGTTGCGCTCACTGCTCAGCAAGCGTATCTCGCGCTCAAGGTGCGCCGCCGTCTGATTCATGGAGTCAGCGAGGTCGGATAGCTCGTCGCGCGGGCCCGAAGCCAGCCACGGATGAAAGTCTCCACCCGCGATTCGTTGCGAGAACTCTTTCAGATGTTCCACCCGCGCGACGAAAACACGCGCGAAAATCGTAGACACCACAACCCCAATCAGCAAAATAACTAGCGAAGCGACCAGTAGCCGCTGTCGAAGCTCTTTTAGCGACAAATCAATTTGCGCCAGCGGCAGCGCCAGGCGAATCACCATAGGCGCGCCGGAAGCGGCTTGAAAACGCTGCGCTCGGCACACGAGTTCTCGGACGGAATCAACCGAGCGCCCGGCGCCGCTGGAGAGCGCTTGTTGAACCTCGGGCCAGTCGGTGATTTTTTCGCTGTCGCCCGCGCTATTTCCCGAGTCTGCGAGCACCTGGCCGGAAGCGTCGATTATCGTAACGCGCGCTCCGCTCTTCGCCATCCACTCCGTCCATGCGCGCAGCTCCGGCTCGTTGGATACGTCCGGCAGGCGCGCCTCTGCCAGATGCATCAACGAACCGAGCTGATCGTTTGCAGAACGTATCGAGTGGCTGCGAACCACGCGCGCGGAATAGGAATCAACGGCGATTAAAACGCCGGCTAGAAGGACCAGGTATGCGAGTCCCAGTTGCCCGAAAAGCCTAGCTCGCACGGTTGGTTTCGAAGAGGTAACCGGCTCCGCGAATTGTTTTCATGAACCCCGGATGTTGCGGATCGGCTTCGATTTTCTCGCGCAATCGCCGCACGTATACGTCCACGCTCCGCGGCGTCACAAATCGTTCAGTCCCCCAAACGGCGTCCAGTAATTGATCGCGTGTGAAAACCCGGTTCGGACGCGCCGCCAAAAAATAAAGCAGTCGGAACTCGAGTGTACTCATCTGCACAGGTTTTCCCGCGCGCGTAACGCGATACGCCGCCGGATCAATCTTCAAGGCGCCAATCTCGAGCGGTTTTTCGGACGGAGTTCCGGGCTCAGCACGCCGCAAGAGCGCCTTCACGCGCGCGGCAAGCTCGCGCGGACTGAATGGTTTTGTGACGTAATCGTCCGCCCCCAGTTCCAGCCCGACCACGCGGTCAGCTTCTTCGCCCTTGGCAGTCAGAATCAGAATCGGTAAACGGTTCAGCGTGACATCCTTGCGGACCTCTTTGCAGATCTCCAGGCCCGAGAGCTTCGGCAACATCAGATCGAGGATCAACAGATCGGGCGCAGCTTTTCGAATCTGCGCGAGTCCAGTTGAGCCATCGCCACTTGATGCCACCTGATAACCGTCCTTCTCCAGGTTGTAGCGCACCAATTCTACGATATCTTTGTCGTCTTCTATCACCAGTACGCGTTTCATCGGGTCTCTTTTCCAAAGAGTGTCCACACAATAGGGGAATCATACCTCGGAAGCAAGCAGACGCCGATTGCTGGGCGTTTTTTAACGTGGCGTTAACACAGTGTCACATCGGCACTGCGCGTCCTTCCTGAAACATCGACTCCCGCGAATCTTCCTGGAATCAAACTCTATAAATAGGGCAGCCCGCTGATTCTATGCGCCTTGCGTCTCTCTGACGATCGTCGGTTTGGCCTCCTGTCTGCTCCCCTTTCAGCCGATCCTTTCGTTGCGGCGAATCCACAAAACAACACTTTACTAACTCACTCCTCTTGGGAAGAGGGATGGCGAATGCGCAAGCGCACTGGTCCAACAGACAAGCGTCAATTTCCCGCTCAGATCGCTTCGCGCACTCTCCTTCAGTTTGCAATATTGGGATTTCTGGCATTACCGGCGTGGCCGCAACAGAATTCAACCGACCTCACGAGCAAGAGTATCGAGGATTTGATGAACGTCCAAGTGACCTCGGTCTCGAAGAACGAGCAAACACTTTCGCGCACAGCTTCGGCAATTTTCGTGATAACCGCCGAGGATATTGCCCGTTCGGGTGCGCGGAGTATCCCCGATCTTCTAAGAATGGTGCCGGGGATGGATGTGGCTCAAATCAATGCCAACACCTGGGCTGTCAGCGCTCGCGGACTGAACGGTGAATTTAGCAATGAATTGTTGGTGATGGTAGACGGTCGCACCGTCTATATTCCCACATTCGGCGGAGTCTACTGGGACGTCCTGAACATACCGCTCGACGACATTGAAAGGATCGAAGTAATCCGCGGTCCTGGCGGGACCATTTGGGGCGCAAATGCCGTCAACGGCGTGGTCAACATCATCACAAAAAAAGCTGCTGAGACACACGGAGCATTGATCGTTGCCGGCGGAGGAAGCCTCGACCAGGGATTTGGAGTAACCCAATACGGGGGCACCCTGGGCAAAAATACCGATTATCGTGTCTACACAAAGTATCTGAACGAAGCCGAGCTGCCAGGTCTGAACGGCCAAAGCGGAGGCGATGGCTGGCACCTCGTTAGCGGCGGTTTTCGAGTGGATAGCACTCTTTCATCGAAAGACACACTCACCGTCCAAGGGAGTATGTACGCAGGTCGGGAAGGCAATCCGAGCCTGAGACTGCAGTCCGTCACGTCGCCAGATCGTCAAGAGGTTGACCCCGAAGTTGATTTGTCCGGCGGCTTTCTTCAATTAGCCTGGAATCATACTTTCTCCGACCGATCCGATACCTCCCTTCAAATCTCCTATGATGAGTTCAAGCGCCCCGACGTTCTCGACGAAGGGCGATACACGCTGAATTTTGATTTCCAACATCACTTCAAGTTGGGCCAGCGGCAAAGCCTTGTTTGGGGTTTGGGCTATCGCTACTCGTCGTCGCATACAAACGGGGGTCTCACCATGACTTTGAACCCCGCAGACCTTAACACCCAAATAGGCAGTTCGTTCATTCAGGATGAAATCGCTATTTCGCCGGACCGGCTCTACCTGACGGTGGGCACAAAGCTCGAGCATGATTACTACAGGGGGTTTGTATTGCTGCCGAGCGCCCGCTTAACGTGGCAGCCAAGCGGCCACCTGATGTTCTGGGCCGCGATTTCACGAGCTGCCCGTACTCCTGCCAGTTTTGATACTGCCGAACGTCTAAACTTCGGAGGATTCGTGGGACCTGGTGGCACGCCGGTGCTGATAGGGTTGGTAGGCAATCCTCATTTTAAGAACGAAGATTTGACTGCTTATGAGGCCGGTTTTCGAGCTTCTATACTTAAACGCCTGTCGATCGATTTCTCGGCTTTTTACGGCGACTACAGCCACCAGCAGACAGTCGAACCGGCTCCCCCCGTTTTTGAAACGACGCCGGCTCCTGCTCATTTATTCATACCCTCGATTCTCGAAAATCTGATGCACGGGGAATCCCAAGGACTGGAGGTCGCGGCGAACTGGAAGGTAACCGATCGTTGGACGCTCAGCCCCGGATATGCCTTCGAGCAAATTCATATGCATTTAGATCCGTCGAGCCAGGACACCACATCGGTGTCCGCCACGGTGGGAAGCAGCCCGGTAAATTCAGCTCAGCTTCGATCGCATTTTATTCTTCCCCATAACATGGCGTGGGATACCTCCACATACTTCGTGGGTCGTCTCGACGATCCAAAAGTCCCCTCTTACACCCGGGTCGACACATCGCTTACTTGGCATTGCCGAGAAGGACTGTCAATCAGTTTGGTCGGGCAAAATCTTGTGAGAGATCGCCACCTCGAATTCATAGAATCCACCGGAACTTCCACCTCGAACCTGATCAAGCGCAGTGGCTATGCCAAGTTCACGTGGCGATTCTGATGGCGGAGTCCAAACATTGAAACTGCGTAACATGATATCGAACCTCGGCTCGCCTGGTGCAATCATCAGTCGCCGCAGAATCTCCCGGCCCGCCTTGCGTGTGTGTTTTTTGCAAATACTTCTTTTCTCCTCCGCGTATAGCTTCCCGCCAGTCTTGCCCGCACAGTTGAAGCCTGCAGGCGAATATGAACTAAAAGCCGCGTTTCTTTTTAATTTCGCCAAATTCGTGGACTGGCCGTCGAACACCTTCTCTGACCCCAAGGATCCTTTCTCGGTATGCGTTCTTGGGACGGATCCATTTGGCACCGCTCTTGATGATGTGTTACGAGGAAAGCTCATCGCCGAGCATCCGGTTAGTGTCACGCGAGTGAAGCGCGCGGCCGATATCATCCGCTGCCAGATCTTGTTCGTCACGGCTCCCGAGAGCCGCCATCTGCCTGAAATCCTGGTCAAGCTTCGCGGCGAATGCGTTCTGATAATCGGAGAAACAGATGATTTTGCTTCTTCCGGAGGCACAATCCAATTCACTCTCGAGGATAACCGCGTCCGTTTCTTCATCAATCCCGATGCCGCCGACCGCGCCGGGCTCAAGATCAGTTCGAAGCTCCTGGCATTGGCAAAAATAGTGCGCGACACGCCCTCCGGAAAAAGTTGAGATGCCCTCCCGCGCTAATTTCTCACTTCGGGGAAGACTGACCTCCATCGTCAGGGTGTGTTGTTCGGTCGCCGCGCTATTTCCCCGCCGCGTTCGCGTCGTCGGAGTCGACTGGCCGTACTCGCAGCTTTGCTCTTCGGGCCGGACGGTGCTGTCTTGAGACTCTTGTACAGTCGCGCATGGGGCAAAGACGCTTCGATTTCTGGCGCTTGGCGCGCCTTCTTCACCTGGAAATGCAATCCGTGGCGAGTAGTGCTCGGCGTCGCTTTCGTTGCACTCCATCTATTCTTAGACCGTGCAACCGTTGTCTCCCACAGCTGGATTGGAACGGAAGTCTGGTACCCGCCCGCAGGGCTCGTATTGGCTCTCCTAATGGGATTGGGAATTTCCTACGCTCCGTTGGTTTTTGTGTCGGGATTCCTCACTTCAGTCATCAACTATCACTTGGCTCCGTGGGGTGGGAATATTTGGTACATAAATGGTTTGATCGCGGTTTGGTATGGCGGCGAGGCCAGTTTGCTGCGGCGTTACCTCAAGGTTGATCGCGCATTTCATTCGCTCCAGGATGTGTTCCGTTACGTTTTTGTAGTAATTAGCGCGACTCTCGGTTTGGCATTTTGCGGAGTGCTCAGCTTTCTCTGGAGCGCGAAAATCCCGGCGAGCGGTTATTACAGCTCGGTCTTGAACTGGTGGATAGGCGATTCCGTAGCGCTGTTTTGTCTCACTCCGTTTCTTCTCGTGTATTTCATGCCCTGGCTACACCTGCACACGGCGGACAGTAAGCCGCGGATTATTCGGCCAAAACCAGACTCTTGGTCAAGAGCTCTTGATTCGCGCAATCTCGTTGAGTTCCTTGCCCAAGGCGCCAGCATCTTAGCGTCGCTTTACATTGCTTTCGGGTCGAGTTTCGCTAGCGAATACCAAGTTTTCTATTTGTTCTTCTTGCCCATTATTTGGATAGCTGTGCGGCGAGGTGTGCGCGGAGCAACCGCCGCCACGTTGTTGCTCAACGTGGGCGCGATCCTGATGCTCCGCATTTTCCCACAGGACTTTACCAGGTTGATCTCCTTGCAGGTTCTCATGCTCATCGTCTCCGTAACCGGCTTATGTCTGGGAACCCTCATAACCGAACGAACCCAGGCGCTTCAGGAATTACGCGCGAGCCAAAGCCGTATGCAGGCTCTCATCGGGACCATCGATGAAGTCGTGTTCGAACTCGACGTGAACGGAACCTACAAGAATATTTGGACCTCCGACGAATCCCTCTTGGTTCGGCCCAAAGCCGAATTGCTTGGCCGCCGGGCCTCTGAATTCTTGGGCGCGGAGCTGATGGATCCGATCCTGCGGATCTTCAAGAGGGTTTTGAAGACGGGCAAAGTAGAAAGCATTGAGTATTTCTTGCCATCGCCGGTAAAAACGTGGTTCCTGGCGCGCGTAAGCGCCATTCCTTCGCCGGACGGAATACCCACTGCGATTTGCATGACTGCTCGCGACATCACCGCGCGAAAACTTGCCGAAGAGGAATTGCGGCGAACGAGTGAAGCTGCAGAGTCCGCCAGCCGTGCGAAAAGTGAATTCCTCGCCAACATAAGCCATGAGATCCGTACTCCCATGAACGGCATTCTCGGTATGACAGATCTCGTGCTCGATACCGATGTAACTCCCGAGCAAAGAGAATATTTGGAAATGGTAAAGGTGTCCGGCGATTCTTTGATGGAACTGTTGAATGCCATCTTGGATCTGTCAAAAATTGAGGCCGGAAAGTTGGATCTCGAACCCATTGAGTTTCCGCTAACCTTCCGCTTGGCCGAAACCCTCAAAATGATGCAATTCCGCGCAAAACAAAAAGGTCTGGAGCTGAATTGGCATTCCGCAGCGGACGTTCCCGAGAGCGTAGTCGGAGATCCCGTCCGGCTCCGCCAGGTCTTGGTAAATCTCGTGGGCAATGCCATTAAGTTCACCGAACATGGCGAGATCGTCATTGACGTCCGGACGGAACAAGTTTTGCAAGAAAGCGTCGTTCTGCATTTTCGCGTCCAGGACAGTGGCATCGGCATCGCAAACGACAAGCAAAAAATGATTTTCGAAGCCTTTACCCAAGCGGACAGCTCTACGACCCGAAAATATGGCGGCACCGGACTGGGCCTGTCTATCACCAGCCGATTGGTAGAGTTGATGGGCGGAAGAATCTGGGTTGAAAGCCTGTCGGGGCAGGGCAGCACATTTCATTTCACGGCAAAGTTCGGGTTGCCGTGCGGCGAACCCGCAATCGCCACCTACGTGGAACACAGCGGAGGCGCTTCGTGACCGAAGGAAAAGATTTGAAAAAGAAGGTCCTGATTGCTGAAGATGATCCTGTTTCCCGCCGCATACTCGAAGTATTTCTCTCCCGCTGGGGATACCAGGTTGTTGTCGCTGCCAGTGGAACCGAAGCCTTGCATCTTCTCGAACAAGTAGAAGCCCCTCGTCTCGCTGTGCTGGATTGGATGATGCCTGGCCTCGAAGGCATTCAAGTTTGCCGGAAAATTCGCGAGCGCGCGGACCGTCCTTACGTCTACATTTTGTTGCTTTCCGCTCGCGTGCAAAAGCAAGACTTGCTGCTTGGTCTGGAATCGGGCGCCGATGATTACCTGACTAAGCCGTTTGACGCCCAGGAGCTTCGCGCGCGGCTTCACGTTGGCCAGCGAATTCTGCAATTGCAAGACGGCCTGATGGTAGCGAGCGCCGAACTCCTCTTTCGCGCCACGCACGACTCTCTAACCGGCATAGCCAACCGCGACGTGATTCTCGACGCTCTGCGCCGGGAAAGCTCCCGCCAACTTCGCGATGGCGGCTCGTTTGGCATCGTTCTGCTCGACGTCGATCACTTCAAGCGGGTGAATGACACCTACGGCCACTTGTGCGGAGACGCTGTGTTGCAGGAAGTCGTGCGCAGAGTGAACTCCACCGTCCGAGCCTACGACACCGTGGGTCGCTACGGCGGCGAAGAGTTCCTGATCGTTGCGCCTTCCTCCGGCCCGGAAGGCGTCCTCCGCCTGTCGGAAAGAATCCGCCTGGCAATCGAGGCAAGCCCAATCGTCACCGAAGCTGGAGAAATCTCGGTCACCGTAAGCTTGGGCTTGGCCGTTAGCAGCGAAAGCGCAAAGCTGGATTCAAAGATGATGCTCAGCACCGCGGACGAAGCCCTCTACCGCGCCAAAGCCGAAGGCCGAAATCGTTCAGAAATGGGAGTCCAGGAAGCAGGCGCCGCCATAAGCGAAATTGCTTCGGTCAAAGGCGGCAAGCCGTAGCTTGCCCTTTCTGGCGTCTCGATACACTATATCCAGGGATGATTGTCTCCAGTAGACATGGCCCGCCTGCTTGAGTTCGTCGCAGAGTCTCGAATTGACGCGCCCGCCGAAGAACTCTTTCGCTGGCACGCGGAACCGATCGCGCTCGAACGATTGACGCCGCCGTGGGAAACTGTCGAAATCCTGCAGCCCGCGCCGGGAATCCACGACGGCGATCGTGGAATCCTCCGCGTTCACCTGGGACCCTTCAAAATTCGTTGGGTGTTCGAACATCGCGGCTACATCGAAGGACGTCAATTCCAGGATGTCCAAATTTCGGGACCGTTCCGCCTCTGGGAACATACGCATAAGATGGAGCCGCAAGGCACCGATGCTTGCACCCTAACAGACCGCATTCAATATGAGTTGCCTTTGGGTTTCGTCGGTAATCTTCTTGCCGGCTGGTTCATGCACCGAAAACTGGCTCGCCTTTTCAAATATCGCCATCGAGTCACGGCCGAAGCCATGCGCTCCATGAAGTCGTGAACGACGTCGCCCTTCGCACGATATTGATAGAGGATTCGCGGAAACAAGCCGCAGCTCGAATTACCATACGGCAGCGTACGGAGAGCCTCCGTGCTTTTCTCGCTATTCGTACTAAAACCCATTCCTTGCGCGACATGCTTTGGTGTACATTGGAGTTTAGCGCCTTGCCTTTATTTGTTGAGTCTTGAGAGGGTCAGCTATGAGCTCGACCAAACCCGAATCTGTTGTCAACAATGAAGCCCCCTCCGCTACGCGACGTGACACTCTAAGCGTCACTGACAATCGCACCGGGCGCCAGTTCGAACTTCCCATTAAGAACGAGACTATTCGCGCGCTCGATTTGCGTCCGATGAAAGTCGACAAAGAAGATTTCGGATTGATGGGTTACGACCCTGCGTTCACCAACACAGCTTCGTGCTCGAGCAAGATCACTTTCATCGACGGTGATAAGGGCATCCTGCGCTACCGCGGTTATTCCATCGAGGAATTGGCGGAGAAGAGCACCTACATCGAGACGGCCTACCTTATTCTCTATGGCGAGCTTCCCAACAAATCCGAGCTCGCGGATTGGTCCTACAACGTTACACATCACACCTTCATTCACGAAAGCATCAAGAAATTTCTTGATGGTTTTCACTACGACGCCCACCCCATGGGAATGTTGATTTCAACGGTTGCCGCTCTTTCCACTTTCTATCCGGACGCGAAAGACATCTTCAACCCGGAATCGCGGCGCAAGCAAACCTATCGCTTGATCGGCAAAATGCCTACGCTCGCCGCTTTCGCCTACCGGCACAGCCTGGGAATGCCCTTCGTGTATCCGGATAACGATCTAACCTACTGCGGAAATTTCTTGAACATGCTGTTTCGCACCACGGAACTAAAATACCGCCCGAATCCCACCCTCGAGCGCGCCCTGGACATTCTTTTCATTCTGCATGCGGATCATGAGCAGAATTGCTCTTCCACCGCGATGCGCTGCGTGGGAAGTTCGCACGTGGACCCGTATTGCGCCACTGCCGCGGCCACTGCCGCGCTGTATGGTCCTCTTCACGGCGGAGCAAACGAAGCCGTCCTTCGCATGCTCGTCGAGATTGGATCCGTAAACAACGTGCCCGCCTACATCAAGCGGGTGAAATCCGGCGAGAAGCTGCTCATGGGATTTGGCCACCGCGTTTATAAGAACTACGATCCTCGCGCTCGAATCGTGAAGCACATCGCCTACGAAGTTTTCGACGTGATGGGTAAGAATCCTCTAATCGAAATCGCTCTCGAGTGTGAACGCATTGCGCTCGAGGATGATTACTTCGTGTCCCGCAGGCTGTACCCCAACGTCGACTTCTACACCGGGCTCATCTACCAGTCGATGGGCTTTCCGATGACTATGTTTCCCGTGCTCTTCGCCATTCCTCGCACTTCAGGATGGATTGCGCAGTGGGAAGAGATGCTCCTTGACCCGGAGCAGAAGATTTCGCGGCCACGGCAGGTGTATCTCGGCCATGACTTGCGTAGCTATACGCCCCTGGACCGCCGCGATTAGCCTGGGCCGCCTGCCTTTTCCCGGCCGCCCCTCAGTTATCTCCAGCCGTCCTGGTACCACCGAAAAGTGATTGCGTTTGGACCCAATCTCTGGCAAAACACTGTGTCGTCCTGCGGGGGCCACTCTTAAATGGACATCTCTACGCGCCAATCTGGTACAGCTACTATTGTGGACGTTGTCGGCGATATTACGCTCTATAACTCGCCCGAAGTTCGCAAAGTGCTGCTGAATCTCCTGAAGGAAAAAAAAGCCCCTCGCGTTATCGTCAACATGCTCAATGTGAAATACATCGACAGCGCGGGCGTGGCGTCCTTGGTTGAAGGATTGAAACTTTCGCGCGATTTGAAAAGTACTTTTGCTCTGTACGGACTGAGTCGCACCGCGCAGGAGGTATTCGAGCTGACTCGGCTTGTAAAAGTTTTCGAAATATATACCAACGAAGAGGATGCCTTACGCGGCGGCAGCCCGAACACGAACGCTGCTCCGGTCAGGTAAATCCCGGCCGTCTTCGCGATTCTCCGGGGATTCCAGCCCCGTCCGGACTTAACGATGGCACTTACAGAAACGATCGGCTCAGCCACCATCAATGGACTGGCATATATTGGCGGCTTGGCCCGTCTGGCCGGCAGTTCCATTCGGACCATTTTCATCGAGCCGATCCGCGGAAAGAAATTCCACCTTGGCCGCGCCGTCCATCAGGCGATGGCTGTTGGCGTTGAAGCGCTCCCTATTGTTTCCCTCATATCTTTTTTTATCGGCACCATACTTGCCTTGAACGCCGCTTACGAGCTTCGCAAGTTCGGCGCTATGCAAGTTGTCGCCAGCGCCGTTGCGATCTCCATGTCACGTGAGCTCGGACCGCTGATGACCGCTGTCGTGGTGATCGGCCGGTCAGGTTCCGCCTTCGCCGCCGAGATCGGGACCATGAAGGTAAACGAAGAAATTGACGCGCTGGAGACTATGGCCCTCGAGCCGGTGGATTTCCTGGTCGCGCCGAAGTTTCTGGCCATGGTGCTGATGGTTCCCTGTCTCACGGTGTGGTCCGACTTTATGGGTGTGCTGGGCGGCGGTGTGTTCGGCGTGTCAGCAGCGAGTTTCACCTGGGGAAGTTACATTAGCGCCACGCTCGATGCTCTGCAGTCCCGCGATATTACTAACGGCCTGATCAAAGCCGCCATGTTCGGCCTCGTAATCACTGCCGTCGGCTGCCAGGAAGGTTTTTCGACCGGGTTGGGTTCCGAGCAAGTCGGCCGTTCAACAACTTCTGCGGTCGTTAAATCCATTTTCATGGTCGTCGTTGTGGATTTGATATTTACGGCGATTTTTTACCTCACGGCCCAGAGATAAACGGAACATGGCGTCCAGCCCCACATCGAAAGGCGACAATCCGCAAGCTCCAACCGGCGCGGCGATTTCCGTGCGCAACCTGCGCGTGAATTATGGCGCGCGAGAAATCTTGCACGGAATTAATTTTGAGGTCCCCGCCGGCGAGACTTTGGTCATCCTGGGTGGTTCGGGCTCGGGCAAGAGCACGCTGTTGCGCACTCTCGTCGGTTTGGAAAAACCGAGCGGCGGCGAAATTTGGATGCGCGGCAAGAATTTTGCCGCCATGTCCGAGGAAGATCGCGACGAGCTCCTCAAGAAAATGGGTATGTCTTTTCAAGGCGGAGCATTATTTGGCTCCATGACCGTGGGCGAAAATGTTGCGCTGCCGCTGATCGAACACACCGAACTCGACCAATCCACCATTGAGATTATGATTCGCCTTAAACTTGACCAGGTTGGTCTCTCCGGTTTCGAAAATTATATGCCCGCACAATTGAGCGGCGGAATGAAAAAACGCGCCGCCATCGCCCGCGCCCTCTCCATGGACCCTGAGATATTGTTTTTCGACGAGCCTTCCGCCGGGCTCGATCCCATCATTGCGGCCGGAATTGACGACCTGATATTGAAGTTAAAGAAAGCGTTCCGGATCACGATCGTAGTCGTGACCCACGAGCTGGCTAGCGCTTTTCTCATTGCTGACCGCATGATCCTTCTCGACAAAGGCGTCATCGTCGCCAACGGGACAACGAAAGAGCTGCAGGCCAGCTCCCAGCCCCGCGTGCGGCAGTTTCTGGACCGCATACCTGAACCCGAATTGACCGGTGAAATTGACTATCTGCAAATGTTGACAGGAGACGTTCCGCCGATTCGGCAATGAATCTGGCTAAGTAAGTTCGTCGTGATATATACTCCCCGGCACTCAAGCTGCATGCCGGTAGTAATCGAGGAAACAGATGGAAGCAAAGCGGGAACAGGCTCTTGTCGGATTATTTGTACTAGTGGCAGGAGGTCTGCTCATCGTCACTCTTTTTGTTCTCTCCGGGGTGCTGACATCGGGTGACACGAACTTCCACGCTTATTTCAAAAATGCCGGCGGTCTGCAGGCTGGCTCGGAAGTTCGCTATGCCGGTGGCCCGCCCGTAGGCCGAGTCAAGAAAGTTCAAGTCGATCCGCAAGATGCCACCCGCATGAAAATCGATTTTGCGGTGCACCCGGACATTCCGGTGAAAACAGACAGCACCGTCGAAGTCACGAGTAATAGCCCCTTGGGTGAGAATTTCCTGGGAATTCTCGCTGGAACCAATGCGGCTCCTCGCGCCCCTGCCAACGCAACGTTGAAGTCAAAAGAACCCGTGAGCTTTGCCGACGTCACCGCGAAGCTCAACGATCTGGCTCCCACCGCCAATGAACTAATCGTCAACTTGAATGCCCGCGTGGTCGAACTCAAGGAAACGCTAAACCGCGTGAACGATCTGTTGAACGATAGAAATCGCGCTAACGTCGCCCAAAGTCTCTCCAATGTTCGCGGAATGCTTGAAGAAGACCGGCCGCTGGTTCATTCCACGCTGGACCACATAAACACTGCCAGCGCCAAGCTCACTCCGCTCATCGACGATTTCCACAAAACAACCTTGGAAGCCAACCAGACTCTCGACCGCATCGATTCCATGATTAAAGATAACCGTCCGGACATTCGCGAATCGGTGAAGAAATTACGCTCGTCGCTGACCAAAGCCGATTCGATCGTATCGCAGCTCGACAATACGATCGCAAACAATTCGGAGAATCTTGACGAGATTATCGATAACATCCGGCGTATCACTGAGAACATGAACGCCTTTACCGAAACGATTCGAGCCCGGCCATATTTGTTGCTTCGGAGCACCGAACCCAAACCTCACGAGCCTGGCCAGGCACCGCCGCAATAGGCGAAAAGGAGCAGGGTGTGTCTAGGCGTCCAATCCAATTTGCTGCACTCATCTTCCTGATAGCTTGTTTCTCGGGATGCGGAGCAACGCACCCGATGAGGTATTACGTCCTCGATCCCGGCCCGGTCCCCGCCGCGTCAGGAAGCGCGCAGTACCCCGTTACTCTCCTGGTCGGTCGCATCACTGCATCGCATCTCTATCGCGACGATCGTCTTGTCTATGGCTCCGGACCGGTTCAACTCGGTGTTTATTCCTATCACCGCTGGGCCGAACCTCCCGCCGACATGATTCAGGACTTGCTCATCTCGACCCTGCGGTCAAGCGGACAGTATCGCGCTGTCTCCTCTCTTAGCAGCAACGTTCGCGGCGACTATGTAGTCCGCGGCCACCTGTGGGCCATCTCCGAAGTTGACCAGCCTCAATTGATGGCGCGCTTCTCGTTGCAGGTTGAATTGTTCGATCCCACCACTCGCACCACAGTTTGGTCCAGCAGATATGAGCACGACGAACCAGCCCAAGGCAAAACAGTGCAGTCCGTAGTAGAAGCTATGGACAAGAATGTGCGCGCAGGCTTGCAGCAGCTCACCGCGGGCCTCAACGATTACTTTGCCAGCCATCCGGCTCAGCCACCCGCCGGAAACTAAGATCCCTTTTTGGCGTGTACCGTATCGGCACGGTGGCGGCCCCGATACACTGCGCTTTCACTTCTTGACATCGCTAGGCATGCGCCCACAATAGAATTCCCTTCCAAAATATCTAGTTACTGATCCAGTGTTCCCCTTCGATTTTCGAAAAAGCTCGTCGCTTCAAAGCGTGCGTCCGTGGAAGCTGACATTTTTTTGAGTGTGCTTTCGTCTGTGCCGTATTTGAACAAGGTTGATCAGTGAAAACCGTCCGAACTAAGTCTCGCGCGGCTACCACGGGACGAAAACGTGTAGAGAAGGCTCTGCGCGAAACCGAGGCGGCCTACCGAGGTCTCGTAGACAACGCAACCTACGGAATGTGCAGCGTCACGTTGGCAGGCAAGCTTCTCCGTGTGAACCCGGCGCTGGTCCAGATGCTCGGTTACCACTCGGCGGACGACCTCCTCTCAATTCCCGAGGCGGCCGCTCCCTATCGCAACCCTTCCGTCATCAAAGAGATTGTTGCTGAGTGTTTACGCAACGGCCGCGTGGACACCACCGTCGATTGGAAGCGCAAAGATGGTGCCATCATCACCGTTCGAATGAATGGCCGCCGCGTGAAAGACCGTGCAGACGATCAGGAATGCCTCGAAGTGATCGTTGAAGATGTCACCCAGCGTCTGGCGCTCGAAAAACAACTTCTGGAAGCGAAGAAATTCGAAGCCATCGGCCAGCTGGCAGGCGGCATAGCGCATGATTTCAATAACATGATCGGCGCCATTATCGGCTGGACCGACATGGGAGTCGCAGAAGCTAAAATAGGTTCACGCGCAAAGCTCCACTTCGAAAAAATTCGTAACCAAGCCGAGCGCGCCGCGGGTCTCACCCGGCAGCTCCTCGCTTTCGCTCGCCGCCAGATTCTTGAACCCCGCCACGTGGACTTGAATCTCAGCGTCACGGACACCATCGACTCCCTCGAGAATCTGATCGGCGCCAACATCCAGGTCAAGGCCACTCTCGCCGCAGACCTCGCTCCCGTTCTCGCTGATGCCACCCAGCTCAATCAAGTGCTATTGAATCTCTGTATCAATGCTCGAGACGCCATGCCCGAGGGCGGTTCCTTAATCATCGAGACCCACCCGGTTACCTTCGACGAAAAATATTGCTCGCTGCACGTTCTGGCCCGCCCCGGTCGCTACTCGATGCTGTCGGTCACCGATACCGGCACCGGAATGGACGCCGCCACACAGGAGCGTATCTTCGAGCCGTTTTTCACCACTAAGGAACTCGGCAAAGGTACGGGACTCGGCCTCGCCACGGTGTATGGCATTGTCATGCAGCATCACGGTTTCGTTCATGTCTATAGCGAACTGAAAATGGGCAGCACCTTCCGCATTTATCTTCCGGCCACCGTCATCCCGGAAAACACGTCGAGTCTGCGGGAGGATTCACAGGAAATACGCGGCGGGTCTGAAACGATTCTTGTCGCGGAAGATCACGAAGGCTTGCGCGAGCTTGCCCGCGAAACGCTCTCAAATCTCGGATATAAAGTCTTGCTCGCAACCGACGGCCAGGAAGCCGTGCAGCTATTCCGCAACAACTCCGACCGAACTCACCTAATGCTGCTCGACGTCATGCTCCCGAAGCTAAGCGGCCTGGAGGTTTTTTCTCAAATCCGTGCGGAGAAACCTGAAATGCCCGTGATTTTCGCCACCGGACATAGCTCCGATATTCCCTTGCTCCATGCTGTTCAGCAGCAAGGTTTGCCCATCCTGCAGAAGCCCTATTCGCCTCGCGATCTCGGCCGCAAAGTCCGCGAAATGCTCGACCTCAGCGTCGCAAGCTTCTCGCATCAGTAGCGCAGTGTCGTAGTTCCCTGGTTTGTGTTGCATCGCGCTGGCGAAGGCAAATTCACGTTGGCTTGGCCGCACACGCGGCCTTGACGCCCACATTCACACCGCCCCATTCTTTCAGCGCCTCCAGTAAAACCGCAGACCGACGCTCGCGGCCTAACGCACACAACCACCACCGCAGTTCTTCAGGGGGTCGCAGCCTCAGTCTACCTTTAGCTCGCTGAAGTGCTCTGATAAAAACCAAGCCGCGCGACTTTGCCTTACGCAAGTGAAGGCAAGTTTAGCTCGGCGTGGCCCGGCGCTTGCGGTTTAACGCACGCACTCACTCACGCTCATAGTTCTTCAGGGGGTCGGAGCTTTAGCTCCGACGAACATGATGGCGCGCAGCGCCTACCTTTCGCGGCGCAGTTCCCGCGAGCCTCTCGATTTCGCGGCTCCTGACCGGCCAGCTTCCAGTCCCCAGTTTGATAACTTGCTTCCTTCTCGCATGCTGGGGTTATAATGCGCAGATTGTTCCCTCAGTAATACTCGCTGCCAAGTGTTCATTCGCTTGATGGCGTAACGTAGGTTGCAAAGGAGGCTGTCATGGGCCTGCAGATTGTCGCGCGGAAATCTGGTAGCGTTACCATTCTCGATTTGCAAGGCCGCATCATCATCGGTGCTAGCAACGACGAACTGGGCACGGAATTGCGAAAGCTCGCCGAAACTGGTCCGTCCGACGTCCTCGTCAATCTCGCCGGCGTCACTCAAATGGACAGCTCCGGCATCAGCACCCTTGTCCGCTCTTTCGTAAGCCTGGAGCGCCAAGGCGGCGGCCTGAAAATCCTGAATCCCACCGGCCACGTCCGCGAAGTCCTCGAACTCACGCGCCTCATCCAATCCATCCCCACCTTCACCGACGAAAAAAAAGCCCTAGCCGCCTTCCGCGGCGGCACCGCCCACGCCTAGCTGCGCGAGCAAA